>JACCDY010772066.1_pt1 | contig 254128 bp, 290 predicted proteins | sample 7446391 | NCBI WGS metagenome assembly JACCDY01 (sample SAMN15323451, study PRJNA562643) | freshwater metagenome | isolation source: river surface water | place: USA:Blue River Watershed | collected 2017-08-18 | reverse complement strand
CCAAGTATCAGCACGACTGATAACTAATGTCCAAGGGTGGTTACTCAGCAGACTTGTTAAGAATCCGCCAGGTGGTAGTGCATATAAGAAATAGTTCTTAAGTGCCTCTTGACTCATGTCAGGCAAGCCACTCCAGCCCATATTCCAATCAAATTTAGTCTTCATATCCGCTCCATCCATTTTCCATATATCTACGGTTTAATTCTTTACATAATCCTTGATACGCACGGGTATTATTTTGATCACAGCGTTCTAACATATTAATACAACTAACAATATGGTTAGTTTCCATATCTTCTACCCACAGGAGTTCACGTTCTTTGGTTAACCATACGTGATCGTAGACCTGGCGAAACTGTTTAAAGTCCGCAGTCTGTGTGTCTACGCTGAGTATATCCCAGACTTTTTGCTGTTGTTTAGTTAACTTTTTCATACTAGCATTATACACGAATTTTACCAAAAAGTCAATGGGGTGCCTAACCAGGTTCGAACTGGTGATACAAGATCCACAATCTTGGGTGTTGCCGCTACACTATAGGCACCATTGGCCGGCCCTGAGGGATTCGAACCCCCAACCTCCAGTTTCGAAGACTAGTAGTCTATCCAGTTGACGTAAAGGCCGATGAACTTGGCACGCCTGAGTGGATTCAAACCACTGACCTTTGGTTTCGTAGACCAACACTCTATTCAGCTGAGCTACAGGCGTATTATTTCTCTCTTTCGTAAATTACCCATGGGATTTTCGCTTTAATTGTAAGAAACACACTGGGTCGTTCCCACCAACGATCGATGTCAGCAGAACCACATACAGGACACAGAGTAGGATGTGGTGAAAGATATTCTCTATTTTCTTCCCACACATCTTGGCACTGATAACAAATATAATCGTATCGTGCCATGATTAAAACCTATATGAATTTTTTATGTGTTGGTCTAGTTCTTGCCAACGCTTTTCTTTGTACAGCACATAGGCCCTGCTGTCCCTATGTATGTAAGTGACTTGACCTCGTTGGTCAGTGTACTTATGGATTAACGTGCTTTTGGTCTCTGTGGACTTAGTGCTTAGATTAGAATCCCCAATTGAGTTTCTCCTTTGTGTAATTGGTGGTGATAGGTGGATTCGAGCCACCGACCTTGTGCGTATGAAGCACCTGCTCTGACCAGCTGAGCTATATCACCTTGGAGCACACGGTCAGATTTGAACTGACGGTTTTAGGGATTTGCAGTCCCTTGCATTGGGCCACTCTGCCACGTGTGCGTTGTTATTGACCTACCCATAGTTCTTCTCTACCTGCGCGAATATTTACATAATGCCATTCTTTGTGCAACTCGTCTAATAGAGCATCTAATTCTTCAAACTTTTGTGCCTGATGCAGTTGATATGCTTGACTACCTTCGGGTAGGAAACAACCTTTATATTCAATGTCTTTGTCCATGGAATTTCCTTGAGAATTTGGCTACGATGCACGGGATCGAACCGCGGCTAACAGTTTTGGAGACTGCTGTGCTACCTCTACACCACACCGTAGTAGATTGGTGGTTATCCCACCGGAAGACCGAAGCCTTGAGCGTCCTCAAGTTTTAGCTGTAAATTCAGCTTACCATGGTGCGCATTTTAAATGCGTGGCCGGTTCTGTTACATAAATAATTATCTTAATTATATATTCAAACCAAGGAGATGTCAATGAGTTTTTGGGGTTATCACGTAACATTAGATTGTCATAACGCAAATCGTACCTTAATTAAGGATCGTGATAACGTAGATCGTTTTATCCGCGATCTTGTCAAACGCATTGATATGGAGCCAATTGGCGAACCTTGGATCGAATACACTGCTGGTGAATTTGAAGATAAAGCAGGATTCACAGCAGTGCAAATCATTGTTACTTCAAGCATCGTAGCGCACTTTATTGACAGCACTGGCGACATCTACTTGGATGTGTTCAGTTGCAAAGACTTTGCTATAGACACCGTCAAACAAACTACACAAGAATACTTTGAGCCTGAAAACATTAGAATTAACTTTCTAACACGTCACGCTGGTTAATTGGCAGGGGTACCTAGATTCGAACTAGGAATAGCGGAATCAAAATCCGTTGTGATGCCATTTCACTATACCCCAACTGGTGCTGATGATGAGGATTGAACTCACGCTCTCTCCCTTACCAAGGGAGTGCTTTACCACTAAGCTACATCAGCATGGCGCGGCTGGCAGGATTCGAACCTGCATTAGAGGGCTTAGAAGACCCTTGCACATCCCTTGTACCACAACCGCACGTTTGGTCCTCCCGCCAGGACTCGAACCTGGATCAGCCAATTATCTGTTGCTACGGAGTATAAGCCCGCTGTTTTGCCATTAAACTACAGGAGGAATTTGGTGCGAGTGGCCAGAATCGAACTGTCATGGCTTGCGCCGACAGATTTTAAGTCTGTTGTGTCTACCGATTTCACCACACTCGCATTTCTGGTGGGCCCTCAGGGACTTGAACCCTGGACCAAAGGATTATGAGTCCTCTGCTCTGACCAACTGAGCTAAAGGCCCAGAAACTTGGCGGAGAGCGAGGGATTCGAACCCTCGATACAGGTTTAAGCCCGTATGCTTCCTTAGCAGGGAAGTGCCTTCGACCACTCGGCCAGCTCTCCGTTATCTTGTAAAAAATCTTATGAATCTAATCCAATAGTAGCGTAGGACACGATCAGGAATAAAGTCCAGTATGTTAGTGTTGAGCACTGGCTCACGCGGTACATTTCTATAAGCTCGATCTATTGTCTTTTTGCTATCCATTGGCATTCTCTTACATTATGTATGTATTGTAACACCGTACACTCTGGTTGTCAAGTGTTTTTACTGTAGACCATTACTGTACGATTTTGTATTCTTTCAGACACTGCTACATCGTATTCCATTGAATATACATAGTCTCTTTGTTTACGTTTACTGTAACCTAAACTGCCCATAACCAAATCAAACCATGATGGGTTTGGAAATCCCACAAGAACGCTGCTTTTTGTGTCGCTAGCTGCTGTGAACAAACTGCTGGTGCTTTCAGATTTCCAAGAAATTAATGGACGATTAATATAGCTTATGTTTGTGTCATTTAATGTTTCTATTATAATACACTGTGGGTCAGCACTAGTTATTGAATCTAATACAGCCACATGATCATGTATATGATACATAATTCCGCATAGCAATACTGTGTCAGCGCCTGTACAAATTTCTTTGTTGGCGGCATAATCATGTATGTCGCTTTGTATTACTTTAAATTGATTCTGTGTATATTTTTTATACTCTGCTGCCAATCGTATAATATCCACTAACATTGATCTAATTTCAGTAGCAACGACCGACGACGCTTTGTTATGTAGACAAATGAATGACAAGTGTCCGGTTAAAGCACTAAAGTCAACAATACGTTTATTAACAATATGTTCTAAATTGTCTAAAATTATTGTGCGGTATCTAATGACATCAGCAGATTCTAACCTACTATCCAGCGGTAAGTTAAGTGCAGAATTTAGTAGACCTTTTACATATTGAAAAAATTCTAACTCAGGCAATTGATTGTTCATACAATTAATTATATGTTAAACATTCTGCACTAGATAAATTTGGCGGAAGCGGTGAGATTCGAACTCACGGAGGGTTGCCCCTCGACAGTTTTCAAGACTGTAGCAATAAACCGGACTCTGCCACACTTCCTCGGTGCTAGGTATTTTTGTGTCAGGAACCTAGCAAACCCCGTATACACAGCCCATCCCACGTTTCGTGTACAGCGGATGCTGATTGGCATCTCTTAAAGAGAGGTGGGTCAGCAAATTAGTTGGGCGGTTTTCTGCGCTCTCCTAACCTCGAAAACGTAATGTCGCAGCTTTCTCCCTTTTTGAACTAGTAACCACGATCGTCAGTCAACAACTTTGTGCGCACTCTGCTGTTGAGATTCCCTTTCTAGTTCTTGTGGTTTGTCGCATTAAATGCTAAGGTTTTTTTCTAAGAGTGGCTTCACAGCAACCCTTTCGATCCGGCAACCACTTACCTTAAACCGCACTGGTATTAGGGAATTCTGGTGCTTCAACCTGGACTCGAACCAGGCACCCCAGCCTTATCAAGACTGTGCTCTAACCAGATGAGCTATTGAAGCATGTTTGGCTCCCCAGGGTGGGCTCGAACCACCGACACCTTGATTAACAGTCAAGTGCTACTACCGACTGAGCTACTGAGGAATTGTACTTGGTGCGCAGTAAAAGGATTGAACTTTTGACCTTGGCCTTGTAAGGGCCCTGCTCTACCGCTGAGCTAACCGCGCATGGAGCGGATAACGAGGTTCGAACTCGTGATTCAACCTTGGCAAGGTCGTGTATTACCACTATACTATATCCGCATTATTTGGTGGAGGTGAGGAGGATCGAACTCCTGACCTACGGCTTGCAAAGCCGCCGCTCTCCCAGCTGAGCTACACCCCCGTAACTGGACCAGCTACCCGCACTACCAGGCCCTGGATTGAGTTGTTACCCTGTCCAACTGTTTCCATTTGGTAAGAAACAATAAAACACCCACGATACTTTCAAGGCTCCCGGATAGTGGGACTTGTGGTATGGTCTAGACCATCGTGTGTACCCTGCCGTTATGGTATTGGCAATCACCCACTTTCGATAAAGCGCAAAGTGTAAAGCTAGTGTCTCTGATTCAGATACTTTCTTGTATCTGCCCTATTGTGAATTCCAAGTAATTCAGCTGTTACTAAAATTGCTAAATCTTGCGGAATTATTAACTGTTCAAGTCCAACACCTAACTTATTAGCACGTGGTATTAACTCGTTAATAATAATCGTTGTTGCTAGTTGTTCAAATGTTTTTTCCATAAAATTCACATCACTTATATTGGAGCGGGATAAGGGAATCGAACCCTCACCAAAAGATTGGAAATCTCTTGTTCTGCCATTAAACTAATCCCGCATTTGGTACACCATACGAGATTCGAACTCGTGTACCCGCCGTGAAAGGGCGGTATCCTAGGCCTCTAGATGAATGGTGCATAACTGGTGCTGGTTGTCGGATTCGAACTGACGACCTACGCATTACAAGTGCGTTGCTCTACCAACTGAGCTAAACCAGCATAATACTATAAATTGGTGCCCCAGGAGAGACTCGAACTCTCACGCACAAGCACTGGCTTCTAAGACCAGCGTGTCTACCAATTCCACCACCAGGGCATTGTTTGGTTGCGGAGGACGGATTCGAACCGCCGATCTCCAGGTTATGAGCCTGGCGAGTTTCCTCTTCTCTACCCCGCGTCTGTAAACTAAATTATCTAACTATTATATAGTCATTGACAACTCTTGTCAACCACTATTTTGAATTTGGCGGTCTGTACGGGATTCGAACCCGTGATCTCCTACGTGACAGGCAGGCGAAGTAGGCCAACTATTCTAACAGACCTTTGGTGGGACGGGTGGGGTTCGAACCCACTACCTCGAAGTTAAAAGCCTCTTGCTCTACCAAATGAGCTACCGTCCCTACACTAAATGGCGTCGTAGTCTACCCAGAAGGTTCGACTTGCTCTTATCCTTTACATGCTAACAGCTTTGAACTGAGAGATTAGCATAACTGGAACTACGACATAAACTGGTGGGCAAGGATGGATTCGAACCAACTCAACCAGGGGTAACGGATTTACAGTCCGCTGCGACTCTCCAACTTCGCCGCTTGCCCATATAATTAAAAATAAATATTCTTATGAATTACGTGACACCTTTTTTTCAAAAATTTTATCCTAGTTTTACTCACGTTGAATATCACAATCTTATAAACATACAAAACGCAGAGTCTATTGCTATTGACTGCTACGATAATTCTTTTGAAACGTTTTCTAATATTGTACGTAGCGTGTTGCCAAATACTAAACATTTACATTTATATCTTGGCGAACCTACAGATGAACAATCCTATGTTAAAGTTTTACAAGAATTTGATCTTCCTAATGTACATTTTTACTCTGACAGTGTACTAAACTTTAGTCTATCTAACGCATCTTTTACGCCTACAATCAATTGGTTCATTGATCCTATTAACTATTATACAGAATATCAATGGGCTAAATCTTTGCTGTTAGAGTTGCAATTCTCAAAAGATAAGCCTTATCTATTCGACATCTTGTTAGGACAAGAAAAATGTCATCGAAACTTTTTAAGTGAACTAGTCACTGCTAGTCCATATTATGATCGTTTTGTATATTCCTATTTTAAAGATAATCTTAGTAACGGAATATCTTGGGATCAACGCTTTAATATTAACTTAACACAAGTAACTTCGTCGCTGATACGTAGACAGTCTGAAGATATTAGATTAAGTGCTGTGTTACCTATAGACATATACAATCAAAGTTATTTTTCAGTTGTATGTGAAACTACAGCTTTCAACAGCTACAATCAGTATACCGAAAAAGTAATTAAACCTATGTTAGGTATGCGACCATTTGTTGTGTTTGCTGGAAAAAACTATCTTAAAAATTTAAAATCTTTAGGATTCCACACATTTGACGGAGTCATTGACGAAACATACGATACAATAGATGACCAAAAACTAAGGTTTATTACTGCTTGGCGAGAAGTTGAACGACTTTGCCAAGAAGATCCAGTACACATATATGAACGCACTCTGCCAATTCTTATTCACAACAAACAACATTTTTTAAACACTGACTGGGCTAGCCCAATCAAACATTTATTTTAACTTTATCTCATGTAAGTACTACATGCCGGGATAGTTAATTACCCTCCTGCGCTCTAGATTGAGGTTTCTTGCCTGCTACGCCAGTTCGCCAGGCTCATCACGCTAGTGTTTTTATCTCACTATCCAGTCCTCTCTGTCACTAGGGCTTAACCTACCTAGTGTTAGGTATTTTTTTATATATGAAATACAGTGTGTTGGTTTTAGTACAAAAATTTAATGTGTGCAGACGCCATGTCTGACCATCTTCATCTGTAATTACGCATGACATACTGTATCTCCTAATAACTTAAGATGCAGTGAGGAGTTGAACCTCGTTGTCTAGTTTTCACAATTTTTAGTCAGTTGCAACTAACTAGGATTGTGCGTCGACGCTAGACTAGCACCACGCTCTGCAAATATGGTCGGTAAGGTGGGATTCGAACTCACGATCTCCTGCTCCCAAAGCAGGCGCTTTAAGCCAGACTAAGCTACTCACCGTTATTAAATTGTGGTGGAGGACTCGAACCTCACAAGTTGCGATCTTGACGTCTGCTGACGCTATAAGTGCCCACTTAAACTCACCACAAAACTGTAACGCACTCATATGAATGCGTATAATAAAGCACACAGGGTATCTTCCTTTCGGTGGTCGTCGCTCTAGACTGGATATGCGACTGCCGGTGTGCTTTATTATAAACCGAATTTTTTTATCTACAAGAAGATAATCCATCCTCGGTTCCGCCCGTTTAGCATACTATCTTTTGTGTGCCCTGCTGTAGACCTCGTTTCTGAGACACATAAAACAAAAAACCCTAAGTATTTCTACTTAGGGTCCTTAATTAAAATTCATTTATATATTAGTATAAACTCTAACTAAGGACCCCCACAAAGCCTGGTGTACGATCACTATTCATATTCTCAATCGCTGACCAATAGGCTATCGTTGCTACGGGTAGCTGTTTCGATAATCCTAAATGTCTTACTGAGTATGTCATTTGCTTTCGCACTTCCTAATTAATTTATACAACAAGTATACTTTCTATTTATACTCGTGTCAACCTCTTTTTTATCTTTTGACTAAAATATTTAGTCCGGAATTAAAATACCATATAATTATAGCTGATTTTTGACTCGTTTGTCAACCTTTTTATATTTGTACCACCCTTTAAGGTACCATTTGTCCTTAACTTGGCGGTCATCGATAAACTGTACCAATCCAAAGTAACCTAATACTAACACAGTAAGCCAACCTATGTCAAACTCAAACCAAGTACGACTAAATCTAGGACTCTGTGGATCATCATGGTGATTAGCACCAAATTCTTCTCCACCCCATAGAATACCAATTGGCACAATGTTTACACTTTTGTCTATAGGATCAGTGTGTGGCCAATTACGATATCCTGTTTTATGACTCATATAGTTGTGCATACGTGCGCTGATACGAGTAAAGAAAATCCATAATAGCCCGTTCAACAACCCCAACCAACCAAATAATATCAAGTATGCTAGTGCAACAATTAGTGGGCCTCGTTTAGGATATGTTCTAAATACACGACGTTCTAACCAATCATCATATGTAGGGACATCGCTAGCCCATCGCTGTACTTCTTCTGGCGGCATGTAGTATGGTTTACCTGGTGTGCCTTTACCGTCTACTTTTTCAAACACCAGCTGGCTAAATGTAAAGTAAAACGGACTGTGTGGATCATCTTCTCTGTCAGAACGTGCATGATGTTTTCGATGCGTTGCTGAAAAGTGCTGTAGTAAATTAGGCCAATACCAACCTACCATCCATAACCAAAAGCGACTAAACGTAGCTACAGACTCATTGCTGTTAAGACCGCGATGACACCATGTTCGGTGTATCCAAACAGTGATAACTGTACTAGAAATTACCTGTACTAAAAAACCTGCTAGATTAACCCAATACCACTCAAACACTTTTCTTAAACCTCATTCTAGTAGTTCCGTGCATAGTATAAACACTATCTGCGGCTACATCATCTAATACTGTGCTACCAATGTAAACAATAGCACGATCACCCACTGTTAATGTATGCTTACGTCGACTAGGTATTAGTACACTTCTAACACCAATTCGCACATTGTCACCAATATCACAATGTGCAAGAATGCAGTCAACTCCGATAATACTATTGCGACCTACTCGTGTATCTGCTAGTCCTGCGTCCCAGTCAATAACACTGTAGTCACCAATTTCTACATTAGCACCAACTCTAACATTACTTAGCATTAAGATACCTTTACCTAACGTTAAGTTACGTTTGTGATTAAACCAATGTATACTTTTGTCGTTAATTAAGTTTACAACACGAACACCACTGCGATCTAGTAAGTCAATGCGTTCTTGGCGTAACTTTTCACCATCATACATTCCAGGTCCAATGGCCTGTTTTCCGTCCCACCAGTTAGCAGGAAAGAAATTATACCGGCGCCACGGACTAGTAGGGTCCAATAGTTCTTGCTCGCTACCTATAACAGGGATACCGCAGATCTCTGCTGTGTTGCCGTAGAAATGACTATCTAGTATACCAATAATATGATATCCGCTTTCGGCAGCCGCATCGATAATATCCCATAGATTGTTACGACTACCTACTAGAATTAGTTTTTTACGAAATATATTTTTAAGTTTATTCAGCATCTGTGTCAACATCTGGTGTTGGTTCTTCCTCTTTCTTTTTCTTTTTTGGTGCACCCCAAAAATTAGTAGTAGCAGTTTCGCTTACTACGCCCCGAGCGATCTGCTGTATTTCTCCGCCGTTGGATAAAAATTCTGCCATGGCCTGTTCGTACTGTTCTTTAGTATATGTCATACTGTTTCCTTATTTAATAGTGTTAATAGTTGTTGCTTATGTTCTTTGATAAATTTAGGTCTTACTTGATACTCTACATCATTGTAATCAAAATCTTTTCGTAAAGTCTTGCGTAAAGTATCAAAATCATATCCCATGGTAGTTAAAGGCATGACCATGTTACCTTCAAGATAAAACACGTCGCTGGCTGCACTATCAGCATTTAATTCTCCAGCTAGCTGATGCGCTTGCACTGCATCCATATATTGATTACGCCAATTAATCCATATACTCAATAGTGTACCTGTATTCTCATAACCAAACTTAGCATAATCTTTAGTAAACTCACTGTCAAAACTAGCACTGTTAGGTTCAGCTATCAGTAGTCCGTTGTACCGCCAACTGTGTAAAGGTATAGTTTGGTCCATTAACTGTTGATGTGTTTCTAAAATTGATTCTGTGCTTTCTCCCGGCAGACCAATAATAAAACTACCATGTAGAGTAATATCACTGTAACTTGACCTAATTTGTTCTATCATTTTAATTTGTTTAGATCGGTCATATGCTTTGCCAATAGCACGACCTGCTTCTGGATGTAGGGTTTCAATACCGAAATACATAGCCCTTACACCAATATCATATAACATAGGCACAGTTTCAGGTCGAGTAGTCAGCAAATCTAATCTATGATATCCCCAAAATTTGGGTTGAAATGTTAGTGTGTTTACTGCATCTAATACCATACGTAGTTTGTCAGGATGATCGTTAAATGTATCATCACCTAACATGTAATTAGTTACACCGTAATGATCATAATTATACTGTAATTCTCTACGTAAAATTTCAGGACTTTTTATATGGTCAAGATTTTTTTTACCCATCAAAGGAAAGCTACAGAATCTACATCTAAATATACAGCCACGTCCTATTTCAATAGGCAAAGTTTTGTGGTTGACAATGTCAGTGGGTTGCCATATCATATCTTCGTTTGCAAAATCATATGACTTAGCTTCTCTGTCATCAATTACAGTTACTCCGTATATGTTACGCTGACTGTTTTTTAGTTCTGCACCTCGAGCAATATGATCTGCTAGATTAACTACACTAATTTCACTGTAGCCAATGCAAACATAATCTATATTTGAATTAGAGTATTGTAGATTAACTTTGACACCGCCTACTACAGTTTTAATCTTAGAATTTTTAGTCTTAATGTAGTTGATTATTTGATCTTCAAATAGTTTGCCCTGCGGGCAAACTGTGCGAGTCCCTATTTCTGGATAGCGCGGTGTTGGCTGACCAGGAATCCTTTCAATTTGAATATCGCGTAAAAATGTACTGCTGAATCCTACTAAAAACGTATCAGATCCCACTGCTAGATCAATGACTTCAACTAGCTCTTCATAGGAATATTCACTTAAATGATTTACAACTAAACAAGAATAACCAGCTTTACGTAAGACATGGGCACATTTGTAAGGACCTAAATTAGGCATACTTACAATGTTGTCAGTTATATCAGTGAATATTACTACATTGTACATTAACGTAACTTGTCTAGGTATTCTCGACCGGCTTGACCTTCTGCTATGTCAATCAATGCCTGTACGATTGGTCTGTGACTGTATTTGGTAGTGTCGCCGTTACGTTCTGCAAAATTTCTTTTGCTGGCAAGCTCACGTGCTCGTTGTGCTGCACCTAGAATTAACTGAAAGCGATTCCCACCAAAGTTTTCTAAGGCTTGATCAATATCAACTGCTTCTACTGAGTTTTGTGGTTTCATTGATTTATGTCCTGATGTTAAAAGTTTAGTATAACATCATTTAATAAAAAGATCAACGTTTTTGTCTAGGTGGACTGATTTTTATTGATTCAGCGACTGGCGTATCACTGGGATTCTTTACATTTTTTGCTAGGGTTGCACGGTTAACCATATCAATTAGCCCGTCTAACTCAAATACGTGAGTTAATCTTCCTGAATTATTAACTTGGAGTCGCACATGGAATAATGGTGTTCCTGTAATACTGTCTACGATATATAGATAGGGCCATTTTTTAGTTACTAAATTAATCTTTAAATCAACAAATTCGGCCAGATTACTAATAAGTTCTGGATTAAGTTTGTAGTATGTTCCATTTGCATCAAAGTTTACATAAACTAATTTTTGATCGCCCCTGATAGATTTTTTAAGATTAGCCAGCAAAGTCTGTATAAAACTAATCTCTCCTTGATCATTCAATGAATTTACGCGACTAGACAATTGATTAGCCGCCAAGGTATAAAGTTTTACCACTGCTGTTATTCTAGGTTGTAACGTTAAATTATTACTAAATCCTGCTTGTCGCATGGCGGTTCTAGCATCTTCAATTGATAAACCTAAAATATTAAAAAATTTAATATTACCAGCTTCATTAAGGCCACTAGCTTGATCATACTTGGCACTACCTGCCTTAATACTCATACTTAAATGACGTAGTGGACGCGATACTCCCTGATCATCAACATACGTAGTTTCTACATCAGCTTTTGCCCCTTCGATTCCTCTTACTACAATATTAACCGGGTCTCTATGTTGATTGTTAGCAAAAAATCTGCTGTATTTTGCTAAATCAGATTCTGAATTAATGTAGTTAATAATACCAGTTAGTCTTCCCCAAGCATCTTTATCTTCTGGACTTACTGCTGTTGCTCGTTGAAAGGGTGCTCGTTTTAAATCAATAACTAAACTAATATTATCTTTAATATTTCCTGCATAGTCTGGAACTTCTAATACCACTGTGCTTGTAATAATTTTTCCTGTATCTTGCGCATTTTTGGATATCATTTCAATAATAGATAATACATCTTCAGTACCAATTATTTGTTTAGACCTGTTGACTAACTTAGCAAAAATTGCTGCGCTTTTTAGTGCTTCTACGGTTTCACCGATATTAGCCTTAACCGTAGTGCTGGCTTGTGTGGATCCTACTTCGCCACCTTGGCCACCAAATTCTGAACTTTTAAATAAGGTACTAAGTTTAACTCCGCCAATAGATCTAGGAATATAATCTTTAGCATCGGGCCACATACCGCCTGCGTCATAATACTTTAATAAAGATTTTAATACTTTAAGTTCTTGTGGTGATGCTTTGATTTGAACTTCGCTCCCATCCAGGGTTTGAAATGAATCACCTTGTTCAAGTTTATCTATTAAAGTGTCAAGACGCTTTTTTTGATAAAAGTCTTTAGGTTGTAATTTTGCTTCAGAAAGGTAGTCTTTAAATGTGCGCATAATGTATTATTTATCTGCGTTCAATATCATCTTCACCACAATAGTCGCCGTACTGTATTTCAACTATGCGGCAGGGTTTGTCATAGGGGTTACTTAGTTGATGCCAATCCATATAATAAACAGTAAATGGCGTGTGCTTTTTAATTTCTAACGTGCCTTGACCATCTGATACCAGACACTTGCCTTCTGCCACCATCCAATATTCGTTACGTTCCATATGACGTTGCATACTTAGACTCTTACCAGGTTCTATAGTAAGTTCTTTAACTTTTGTGCCCGGGACGTTATACAAGACGCGATAGTAACCCCAAGGGCGTTCTGTACGAGGTGCTTTCCATTCTTCAAGTATCCAACTGCTTGAGTTTTGTTTATCTTCACCACCTACACCAAACACAAACTCCACGTCTGTTTCGGTCATCTCTGGTATATTTTGTTCTGTACGGTCACCACCATTGGCAAAGATGATTTGGCTGTTAGGATACATCATTTTAACGTTACGTATAGCTTCACGAGCACTACCGTCGTCGTCATTAAATAGGATGCAGTGATCAACCATTTTTAAATTTTGTATAATAGTAATACGTTCTGTGCTGGGCATAAACGCACGACCTTTCTTACGCTCTAACCAACTATCGCTGTTTACGCCCACAACTAACATATCACCTAAGCGTTTTGCGGCTTGAAAATAAGCAATATGTCCACTGTGTAACGGGTCAAATCCGCCTGTTACTAATACAACACGGTTAATCATAACGTTTCTTCTTAGGTCTCATTACGCCAATTGGTTTAGACAAATTAGTCGTTTTTTCAATTTGAGGTGCTTGTTTTACTATTGCTGTTTCTGCAGGTTTAGAAGTGTTAAATACTCCTTCTGTACGCTGTTCAGCTTCTGGGGGAATTTCTGTCCAGTCGCTTACATAATCAACAAAGTAATTTTCACGGTCCAACCATGGCATTACAATGTCTTCTTGCCTCAAATACCCATATTGAACTATACTAGCTTCTATGCTTGGGTGCAGTATGTTTTTATCTACTAAGTCCAACCAACTAGTCGTTGCAGGATCCATAGGCTCTCTGTCTGTCTTATACACTGCTATGTGAATCCACGGGTCATTGAATTTTTTAAGTAAGTATGCGTCTCTACAGTCAAATCCGTTGACTGCTAACATGTAGATTAAATTGGTAGGTGTATAGTGATAGTAACAACCACTGTGAGTTCTACTGTAATATCGATTGTATTCTACGCCACTGTGCTGAGGAACTGCCAAGACCAACATAGCATTAACATTCATCATTTCATTCCACTGTTTAAGTGTGGCTAATGGATTAGGACTGTATTGGAAACTATCATGACTGAACATTAGATCTACTTTAACAGGCAAACACAGCTGATTAAAGTCCCTCTGCATTTTTTTAATGTTTGGTAGATCTGGTACACGGGCTAGTTTGCTAGGATCTTGATCTACAGCATAACAGGTGTAGTTATGAGGTACGGGCGGGTCATCTCTGGTAGTTAATGTAGCCCACCATTCAACGTCCTCGCCTGTGCCACAACCCATGTCGGCTATAGTTTTTAAACTATCTAAAAAACTGTCATACTCGTACAATTGATTCAGTATGCCGACACTGTGTCTAGTTGATGGTTGCATCTTCCATGCCCGCAGTACGAAGTCTTGTGATATGTCCTAGCATAAAGTTCTTGCTTTCTAGGCCTTTCATAATACCTAACCACTTGTTACGTAATAGTGCTACTTCGTTGATAATAGTTTCCATGTCAATTACTTCGTCTTCGCCGTCTACATACTTTTCAGCATCACGACTGGTTAAAGCACGTGCATAGCCTTCAAGGTACTTTTTAAAATGTTCTTTACGAATCTTTCTCAATCGAATGTTCAGTAGGTTAAGTACTGCTTCAATTTCCTGTAATTGATTAAAGCGTTGCTCTGTTATGCCTGGCAATCCTGCTAGACCTTTTTCTATATTACCATAAACACCAACTTCGCGTTTGGCATTTTCTAATTCCTTAGAGTAATAGTCAATAAAGTCTGGTAAGACTGTGATGTCTTGTGCTACTCGGTTATACCACATATTTTTTCAACCATGGAAAAGTTTCTTGCCAATTAGTGCCTCTGCGGCGATCTTTCTCAGTAAGATAAATTATTAACTTTTGTACTTCATTGTTATTTACTTCAGCATCTGTGATGTAATTTAACAGCCCTTGCATATAATTATATGCTTCCTTATCGTTGTTGTCAACCTGCGGCATTTTTGATAAGATTATTTTACTGTCTTCTGCAAACTCTGGTCCTAGTATTTCTGCTTTTAGATAACTAGGGTCAGGAGTTACACCACTGAACCAATGCCCTATTTTGTGTTGAGTACGCCATTGTGCTAGTCTTTCTAATAACTGCGGCATTGTTTTTATAGTTAACACAGACACTGTTTGATTTATGTTTATTATTAACCACTTATGCTGTAACAACAATTCAAAATTTTCTAACCATTCTACTAAATTTAATCCATATCGAACATACTCTTGTTCAGGACCCCAGCAGTCAATACTGCAAGTAAGTTCTACCCTGGATATACAGCCATCGATGATTAATTTTTTAAATTCATCAAGATACCGTTGTAATTTTTCTTTGGGTAAAGTTAAGTTAGTGATTATGTTTAATTCGCACTGCGGATTTGGGTACTGTCTAATCATTAATAACAGTTTATCAAATTCTTTTTGCTGTAAAGGCTCGCCGCCCAATACATGGAATCTTTTGAGCGATTGAAATCCTCCAGGAAACCATTCCCAAAAATAAGGTACTAAATCTTTGTATTGCCCTGAGTATGGTCGTAGTTCGATACCATTAACTACAAAATCTCCAAATTTTTTATTTTCTGAGTCAATAGTAGAACTCAATGAGGGATTGCAGTACAGGCAACCTAAACCGCAGGCATTACTAAAGTAAACTTCCAATATTGTAGGCGAAACATTTATTGCTTTAGGATCATGATCAAGTTCTGCAGGTACTAGATTAGGTATAGACAAATGCCGCATACGATCACTGGTACCACCAGATTCTTCAATTGCTTTGCAGTAGCCGCAGTTAGATTCGGGCCACTGTCCCAATAACATAGCCCGACGATCTTGTAGTTTTACTTCTGTGTTATGAAAATTATAAAAGTTGACAGGGGTCAATTCGCTGGCCCCTGTTCTGTGACACGACATTGTTATGCCAGTGTTTAAGTATAACGTACTCCAATTCCATTTAAGTTGACATGCAGTTTCTGTTTGGATTGGAAAAACTTTATATTTTACCGACATTAATAATTTTCGTCATCGTCGTCGTACCCAGCTTCTTCTACTTCCTCTTCCCCTAGGTACTCAACTAGTGCTCTCTTAAGATAGCTGTCAGTACTACCAAACGCTTTTAAATCGCGCTCGGTAATACTGTGATCAGCTACAACATTAACAACATGATCAGCTACAGCTTGTCTATCCTTAGCAGGGATATATTCTTTAACTGTTAGCCACATTTCACTTAAGATATCTACTTCTAAACTCATTACTCAGCTTCCTCTTCTACTGTAGTTTCTTGTTTACTTAGTATATCTGGATTAGCCATGAGATCTTTCATGATTGTGTCTAGGCCATTGTCTTCATTGCGTTCCCAGGCTTTGCGGAATTGTTTGATAACAGTGCCGTCTATTGCTGTGTACACTAGACTGTTGCCTTCTTTTTTCAGTAGACCTTTTGCTTCTACTAGGTCAACTAGGCCGCTGTAAGGATTCATACCTGTGTCATAGGGAATCTTAACTTGTACGCTTTCAAACGGTTTAGCGTAACGTGTTTTCATTACCTTACAAGCACTTCGAATACCTCTGACTTCACTGATCTTGTTACCGTCTTCATCTTCTTTAAGTTTTAGTTTGCGCATAGCAACAACAATACTTGAAGCGTAGATAAAGCCTTGACCACCTGAAATCTTGTCATCTGGATCAAACATATCCTGACTTGCGTATGTGTGATTTGTACACACTAATCCAACATTGTAGTTACCAAACATGTTTACGCAGTTACGAACCAGTGCTGTAAGTGCTTTAGGTTTACGACCCATATCACCTTTTAAGTCACCTGCATCAAACTGATTAATGTCTGTTGGTGTTAGCAACATACCTAAACTGTCAACTACAAATAATACCTTAGGACGATCACCATCTGGTAATGCTTTATAATCACCCATAAATGTACTGATAGTTTTAGCTACGTCATCGATCATAGCCATGCTTAGTTTAAGTAGTTTGCTTTCATCAGTGTCTACTCCTAAAGCGTGTAACCAACTTTCATCTAGTGCGTTTTCACTGTCAATTAGTACTACATAGATACCTTGTTCTTGTGCATTTTTAATAATGTTACCAGAACAAATATATGATTTACCAGCACCTGATTCACCAGCAAACACTGTTACCTTGCCTAAAGGAATACCTTTGTTAAAATCACTGCTGATAAGATAATTTAGAGCATAATTACCGGTTGAAATCCAGTCGGTTGGATCATTAAATCCAAACCCTAGCCCGTCAATTGATTTTGTTAAAGTTTTACGAAACTTTGAAACGTCAAATGGTTTAGCCATAGAAAATCCTTTATTATAGAGAACTAGGGGTCAGAGCCCCTAGTTTTGCTTACGCTTTGTTTTGACGGTTACGGATCATCGCAAGAATGTCTTCAGCACGTTGACCCCCAGCTGCTGGTGTAGCGACTGGTGCTGTTGGTGCTGTTGGAGCTTCTGCTGATGGAGTATCTGCTTCAAACGGTACATCATCTTCTGCTACAGGTGCTGGTGCAGCCACAGGTGCCGCTTGTGTTACTGGGGCACTTACTGGTGCCGCTTGAGGAGCTGCACTGCCTGCTGGTGCGCTAACACCACGTGGGCGATAGTATGCACCCCAACGTTCTGTATCATATGGTTGACCATCTACTGATGCTTCAAACATTTCTTTGATGATTTTAAGTTCAACGTCGCTTGGTTTCTTAGGAAGGAACTCGCTCAAGTTGTACAGGCCATACTGTTCAATGGCTGCCGCTTCATCTTGTGTAAGTGCTGATTCCTTACGTGACCATTTACTTGTACTGTAGTCAGCATAACCACCTTTTGATGTTTTGCTCACAGTAAAGTCTAAACCGCCTTGATAGTCGGTAGGTAGGTTTTCTAGTTCTGGATCTAACAATGCCGCTTTGATCAAGTTAAAGATCTGTGGGCTAATGATAAATCTACGGATTGGGTTGGTAGGTGGCTGATCGTCTGTTAGAGGATTCTCACGTACAAAACCTTGGAACAAGTATGATTTTTTCTTCCAATACTTACGACCCATTTCTTCTAGTGCTGGATCTTTGAACCAAGTACGCACTTCAGCAAGTACAGGACATGCTTCGCCATACATTTCCACACATGGTACCTGTACAGTTACAGGTTTACTATCTGGTTGTCCTTTGACGCCTGCAAAGGATAAGTTAATCATTAAACGTTCTTCCCAAAAGAAGTCATTCTTTGGATTTGCGTTTGGTAAAAATCTAACTCTTGCTGATGAACCTTCTGGAATGTTCCAGTGTGCGTAGATAGCGTTGTCGCCTTGTGATTGACCGCCTGATTGACCGCGGTTTTCTTGTGCTTGTAATTTTGCACGGATTTCTGCTAATGATGTTGCCATAATGTTTTTCCTTTAATTTAAGTTGGTCTTTAATATGCCTAAAACGTATAAGCATTGTTATACTATACGTTAATAATATTTATCTCGCAAGACGTAAATTGCAATTTTTTAACCAAAATGTTTTAAAATCTGCTTGGCCAACTGCTGGTATCCGTCAACTGTTGGGTGTACGTCTCGCCAAGTATTGTAGATTAATTCTAATTTTCTATTAACTGTGATGGTCATTTGTTTGAACTCGTTACCAAACTTTTGCATGAACGCATGGTTGTTACTTAGATCCACGTACCATTCATGGTCGCTTAGATAAACATCGTGTTCTAACTCAGGAATCAACAATTTTGTAGCACTGTCTACAACAGTTACTAAATTAGAGTAAGATGATATACTAGGATGTAACTGACTCCAACATCCTAACATTAGTACAGGCTTATTGTGGTATACTGCAATACTGTTTAGTTTACTGTAGAATTTATTAAAATACTGATCAATCATATCAGACAGAGTATCGTATTCCAGCAACGAGTTTACAAACTCGTCTTCTAATTTTTTCCAAGTCAGTTCAGTTCCTAACCCTGGTTCTGTTACATAGCAGTATCTTTCACGAAAAATGTCAGTCTGCAAAAATACTATGTAATCTATAATAGGCCATTTGATTTCTTTAATTTCGTCAGCATGACTGTGTCCAAACAAGCAACGACCAGTGTCCCACCACTGTCCTTCCATGCGGTCTATCATTAACCAATTACTTCCGCCGCCTTTGCTTATGTTTGTAACTGTGTGCCCTGACTGCTCTAAAATTGACTGTATACCATTACCTGTAGGCGACCAGCTAACTCCGTTTGAGTCTAGTGTATAGGTTCCTATTCCCCAACTGTCACCAGCTATGAGTATGTTAGCCATGTGAATTTAACTCCATGTATCTTTGTCTGTTGTGCTCTAACACTGGCCGCATCTGTAAAAACATTTCGTTCGTTTGATTGTAGGAAAGTGATCCTATTCTTCTAATCTCTTGTTTTATGATCTCAAAACGCAGATAGTTATTTTCAACAGTGTCGTAGCTTTCGTCAATCCAATCGCCAAACGTTTTAAATCCTAGAGCATGCAGTTGACTTAAACTGTGTGGACCAGACATAGCTATAAACGGTTTACCTATATAAAGGTTCTTCACAGTTTTTTCAGTTATCCAAGTGTTGCTGACGCAGTCTGTTTCGACTACGATTTCCATAAAATATTGATCATAGGGTTTACGTCCTGCACCAACAATCATGTCATGACTATAGACTCTGTTGGGGAAGAGTTGATCGTATACTATAGGAGTATTGGCATTTGCCCAAGCAATATCATCTTCAAAATATCTAGCATATCTATAGTCGTGCAGCATGCCCCTTTCTTGAAAACTTATAAAACTATCGTTTTCAAACTCAGTTTTTAACAATCTTGCTATTTGTAATCTATAAAAGGTACCTCGATGAAACCAAACAGCAAACTTTTTAGTAAATGGTGCAGGGTGTATGGGCACATCTTTGATTGTAGGATAAAGAACATTGATCCACATTAAGATACTGTTTTCTTTGATTACATAGACGTCGTCAATTCCCAAGTCATCTCGAGTAAAAATTAATCCAGTGTCTTTGTTTAGGTTAAACAGTTTTATTAGACTACGTACTATTTCAACACTGCCACTCAACTTAGGATTAATGCCATCCTCAAACATAAAAATAAATCGTTTGCCTACGCCTAGTTGATGTACCTTGTATAATAATTGGTCAACACCACTTAGGGAATAGTCTCTATCAAAAAATGTATTAAAGTTTATTATTAACACATCATCTAATATCATAATAGGCAACGCACGGTCGTCCCAACTATGATTTAAATAATCATGCCAAAAGAAATGTTCTAAAGAATTCATAAAAGTACTTATCAGCCAAAAGAAAAGGCACTGTAAAAGTGCCTTGTCTTGTGATGTTGTATCTTATAAGCCTGCTATTCTACGCATTTGCTCTAGTTCTTCATTGAATTGCTTATTGTATAATGCTAGTTCGTCTTCACTGTCGCCTTTGGTCATTGCTTTAAAACCACGAGGAATGTTTTTGAGTTTGTCCATAACGCCTAGTTCTTTTGCGCCCATACGTTTGAGTTTTTCATCTTTGTTTACATAGTCAGTGCCTTGAGTTTCTGACAGTGCTGATTTCATTTCTTCTTTGGTTTTGCCGTATTTTGCCTGGAATTGTTCGTCTGACAGTTCGTCAAGGTCCATGCTAACTTCTTTTACTTTGCCTTCGTTCATTTCTGGATATTCAACACCAACTTCACGATATACTTCACGGACCATGTTGCTGATATCACTTGAGCCTAGTTCTTCCAATGGTACGTGGAAACTTGCTACATCTTTGGCAGCATTTAACACACCATCAGGTCCTGCTTTCATTAATAATTCTTTATGTTGGCCAATGTTGTTTATGATTCTACGTACAATAGCTGATGCAACAGATTCAATTTGCTCATCATCAGGGTGCATTTCATTTACCATACCATCTACACCGCCCATAGCTGATCCGTATGTGCCTTCTAACTGTTCTGGTGGGTAATTAGAATCGTCACCTAGTTCGCTCAGTAGTTGCTGATATACTTCTGGTGCATTATTTTGCAACCAATCAGTTATTAGGTCTCTTGCGTCAGCATTAGGATCTTGCTCAGCCAAGGCTCCTAGATCGTCAAATAACTTGTCATCACCTATTAGGTCATACAAAGCTGCTGTAGCATTTTCTGCGTCAACTCCTACAGGCAGTTCATCACTTAATATTTCACTTAATCGATCAACATCTTGATATGACTCTGGTCTTGTCCAGGTACCTTCAGATACCTTGTCAGCCCATGCTTCAAACTGTTGTGCAAATTTATTTTCTTTTTTCATTTTATAAGCCTTTTGTACTATCGGTAGCGCAGAATCTAATGCGTCATTGTAAGATCTTTTAACAAAACGTTCTTTCATGCTGTCAGCATCAAATTCATCCATTAGTACTGAATTATCTGCACTGTAGCTTTCTTTGTAGGTATTATAACCTTTACGGCCACTCAAACGATCTAACGTATCTCTTAGCAGGCCGTGATACTCAAAGGCCGCTTCAACCATAGCCTGTGTTTCAGCATCTTCAAATGTGCGAGTGCGCACGGCATATTTAAATGGTTTTAGTTTACTACACTCTTCTGCTATTTCTGTGATATGGCTACCAAACTCGTCGTTGATACTACCACCTTCAGCACAGTGACGTGCCATTGCGCGAGCATAGCGTAGACTATTGTGTGGTAATTTTAATCTTTCGCCTTCAGAGTTTTCTAAATAGATAGCACGTATTTTACGGGCACGGTCGCCGCGTTTTTCTGGATCAACTTGGTCACTGTGACGGATAATGATGCGCACCGGTCCTGCACTTTCGTAACTGCTACGACTAGTACCGTGTAGGCGACTTTCGCTAATAACTTCGTCTTTAGTATAAGTACTGTCTGCTTTACTTTGTTGTGCTATATCACGATGTTTTAATGTTGAGCGTGTAATATCGCGTGGTTCAAAACTTAATAGGTTTCTACGAGCAAATTCTCTTAGCTCTCGTAAAAAGCTATACCATTCTTTGCGTTCTGCACCTTCTAATTTATGGCTGATATTTTTACTAAAATATACTTTAAGACTAGTTTCATCAATAATACTTAAAGTAACATTGCCGTAGTTTACTTCGTCTACTACGTAGTCAAAATTAAAGAAACGAGCCGCTTCTGGATCCTGCGTAGCTTTGGCATTTTCGTCGCCCAAACTAACATCTTCGAACCGATCACGAACTTTTTCAAATAAACTTTCTGCGATTTTATTAACTTCTCTCATAATATTATTTATCTACAATATGTAGAACGGCATGGGCTCAATCACATCCTCTAAGCTATTTTTCATAGTACTGTCAATTTGACTGTCAAAACTCTGTAGCAACATAGCCATGCGTACTACTAGGACCAAAGCCATAACTAAATCATCAGTCTCGCCTGGCTTAGCAGCAAAACTAGGGCCGTTAGCTACAAAAGTTTTAAGTTCTGATATTAGTGGTTTGCTGACCACTGTCATACGTTTACTTTCGATTAGATTCTTAAGTTTAGCACATGCTGAGATTTTAGAACTGTTAGTAGTGTTAAAGCCTCGACGATATCTACGAGTAGCTCCAGCACGTTTGGGTTCACTTAAGAAGATACCTTTGATGTTTTCTTCGCCAATTTCAGCAATACTAATTAACGCCGCTTCGCCTACTGTATTATTTTCTACGCTATAGTATATACTAGTTGCTGGAACTGTTTCGCTTATATAACGTATAATCTCAGTTAAGATACCTACTTGTTGCTGAATTGGTGTTTTGTTGTGTTGCCATTCGCCTATTTGTCTAAATGTAGGCAGTTCAAATATTTGTATACCTGCAGGGTCACCACCTGTACCTAGGCTTGGGTCTAATGCTACTACGTAGGTATATTGTGGCTCTGGTCGTTTGTACCAGCGGACCTGTCCTTGACGTTCGATAGGATCTAGACCAGTTAACTCTATTAGGGTACCAGGATTGATTAAGGTTTCGTCCCAGATGATAAATTCACAGTCCATTTCACGGCGGAAACGTTCATCACCCAACTGTGCTCTTTGTTGATCTGCCCACTTGTCATCACGGTCTGGGTGTTCTTTCCAGTATGATCTAAATGCTTTGAATCCGTTGACTCCAATTTCTGTAGGATTACCAAATTCATCAAAACATTTATTAGCACCTTTCCATAGGGTAGCAAACTGATCTTCATCGCTGTTAGGAGTTGAAGTAATAATACACTTACCACCAGTTGCTAGTGTGGGACTAATTGAAGTCCAAAATTCTCGTCCTATAGTAGGGCGCACGAATGCGAACTCATCACAGTATAGTAATGATATAGACATACCACGACCTGTGTTTTCAGTTGTTGTGGCACTTACTATACGACTACCATTGTCAAAATCGATACTACCTTTGTTGTAGCTCACAGCACCTGCACGTATGTAGTCTGGCACGCTTTCATAGGCGTAGCGAATACGTTGCATAATTTCCTGCGAGCCTGTGTATTTGTGTGCGGCAATCAGGATAGTTGAATCTGGTACAAACATAGCGTACCATAACAAGTAACCTGCGGCACTTGTTGACTTACCTGTTTGCCGAGGCATTAGCGATATGCTATAGCGATAATTATGATATGTTTCGATTAAGCGTTTTTGATAGTCAAACGGCTCATACAGCATACGTCCTTTTGTAGGATGTTGTATGTAGAAGTAGTTACTCATAAAGTACTCAGGACCTGAGATAGGGTCTGAACATTTTATGAATTCTTGTATTTGTGCTTGTGTAAATGCCGATTTAGTATGGGGCTTTTTCACAAGTACATTATCTGTACCTTTAGCTGTAGCCATACAATTACTTATGTTAGAACGGTTTTTCGCCTGTTAGATACGGTAGGCTAAACCATAGTCGGAACCATTCTGGAGTCCCTGGTTGAATATCATTTTGTTGTTGATATTGAATTTTTTCATTGGCTGTAATGCTAGGATTACTACCATCTGTAACTACACTACCTTCGCCTTTGTACTCTTGTAAGCGACCAATATTGTTATTGCTTAGTCCTGCTAGACGTTGCATATCATGTAAAGGATCTTGGTCGTCTAATACCGCTTCTGGTATCAAATCTTCTGTGTTATAGAAGTCTGACGAAGTCAGTTTTAATTCTTTAGACACCGTATTTGTTCCTTTTGGGTTTAGCTACCGGACTAGTTTTGTTTACTACATCTAATTCTTCACTGCCTTTTGTGCTGTGTGTGCGTGCAGTTAATCCAAACTCTTTGCGTGCGTGATTGATGATTTCGTTATCAGCTTCACTATATCCTATAGTAACAAACTCACTGCCTGTAGGACCTTGTTTGTCTTTTACGTCTGTAGGGCTTTTAGCCAATGCTACGCCAAATCTATAGGCTACGTAAGGGTGACTATTGTTGTCTAAGTAAGGATAGCTAGAGATATTGCTTAAAGACTGTGTTGCGGCCTTACGCAATTTACCTCTAGCTGCTTCAGTTACTATTTCGTTTACTTTCATATTATTTTAAAATTAGTGATTTTAACATGCCAGTGTATTTCTTCCAAAGACTGTCATCTGCATTTTCTTTAACTGCCATTGGATTGTCACCGCGATATGGTTTATCGCTGTATGATTTCTTAGCACGGTGCATGTCTGTACCACTTGGGTATGCAGCATCTGCTGGCGCTACTTTTTCACGTGGTGTGTTTACGTGTTCAATTTCGCGTTCTTCTGCTACTTCAACTTCTTGGCTGTCTGCATCAATTGGGCCGCTATCACTTGCTTGTTTTGATCCCAAGATATTTTGATACGTGTTTAGGCCAGCGAGTTGACGAATTAAATTAATTGAATCAAATTCACCGTTAGCATTAATACTAACATTAACATCTTCTTTAACAGTGTATTTCTTGCCATCAACTTCAAATTCTTTTTCACCTGCAGCTTTGGCTTTAGCTAGTGCTCCGGAGAACTCATTACCTTCGCCCATTTCTTCTTCTTCAAGAGCAGACTCACCTAAATCGCTGTTGTCAGTAAATTCTCTACCGTCTAGTTCAAACTTTTCACCTTTCTTAGTTTGTGCTAGTTTAGCAGTAAACGCATTACCTTCATCCATAGTGTCTGGACTTTCTTCTACGTTTACTTCATTGTAGACTTCAGTTTCTTCTACTGGTAAACCAGCTAGACGAGCGATTTCATCTAATTCTTGACCTAAATTGCCGTCTACATAAGAATTCATTGGTGCGTTGCATTCTGCAATTTCTTTGCAGTAGTGACCATATGATGTTGCCACATCACCAATAAAATCGTCGTCCATCATAATAATGTTACGAGCACGATTTGGTTCAATGCCCTGTGCTACCATTTCTTGGCGAACTGCTGTTACAAAACTTGAATCTGCTGTGTTTAATGTAGGATTCTTTTCAGCTAGAGCTTTGGCTACTTTTTCGTAGAAGTAATCACCTTCTTGAAGCATACGACTTTCTTGTAGTTTACCTTTGTTGTGTGCTTTCCATGCTGTAGCGTAGGCAATACCCTTTTCTTTCTTGGTTAGTTTACCGTCGTTAGCATAGCCTTTCTTAATGTGTTTGACCATGCGTTCTGCTTTAGCGCCTGGAGGTGCTACTTCATCTAAGTCATCTTTTTCAGCATCGTCTTTCTGTGCTGCGCCACCGTAGGCTTTGCCCTTAACTGTGCGTACATTTGATTTATGATCATCGCCTTTTTCAGCACGGTCAGCTTCTTGGCGATCTTTAATTGCCTGTAAGCGTTTACGTTTAGCTACTGCTTCTGGATCAACTGGTGCTGGGTCATACTCACCTTCGGCAACTTTTTTAGATTTCTTAGCATCTTTAGCGGCTTTTTTCATTGACTCTTTCTTGTCACCATCTTTGTCTAGATCAATATAGTCAGGTTTAGCAGTTTCTTTAACTTCTTTTTTGTATCCCTTGTATTTTTCTTCAAGGCTACGAACTGCTTCCATAATGTCGCCACGAGCTTCAACTTCTTCGTATACTGTCTCTTTGGCTTTAGTTTCTTTAACTGGTTCTAGTTTAGGATCTAAGTTGTTAAACTTGCCTAAAATATCATACATTTTGTTGTCGCTCATTTTATTAGTCCTTGTTCTGGTGATGGTTATTTACTACCCACTGGACTTGCATCACCAGTTGGTAAATCGTTTGTTGTTTTTCCGTGTGCCGGATTGGCTTCGCCGCCTATAGTGTTGTCATTGCCTTCTATTTTACTTTCAACTTCTTTCAATTCTTTTAAGAAGCTACCTGCTTCACTATAGAATTTGCTAGCAGCTTTTTGTTCTGCTGTGGCTGCTGGTAAATTTTTAACTAATTCAGCATCGCCTTGAACATATTCTTTAATTTCGTTACCTTCAAGATTCCAACGCCAAATTTCTTCTGGGTTATTTGGGCTCACAACAAACACTTGACTAGCTGGAATACCAGCACGTTCGCTGATAATAGCACGTAGTTGAGCATCATTTACTGGATACTTAAGAACAGCGTCCATTAAATGTACTTCAACATTTGGCATGCTAGGAAAGTCAATGTCGTTGGCTTGAATAGGCAAACGTTTAGCTTCGCCTAAGGTTGTTAATCCGTATGCATCTAATGCGTTACGTAGTCGATCTAAGCATTCGCTTACATCTACGTTGGCTAGTTTAATACGGAATTCGTATGTTTTATCTACTTCTGTCAAATAATCTAAAAAATTCTTCATACCTATAGGTCCTGAGTATAGTGTTATTTATGCTAAATTGCAACTTTTACTTCTTGGTGTTCTTGTCTAAAATTTGTTTTAACAGTTCATTACGATCAAGAATAACCCCTTGGCCGTCTTCTGCGTCTATTAGACGTTCACCGTCGTTCTTTTCTTCTGCTTGTTTAATTTGGTGATCCAACCTTGCTTTTTTAAGTTGCAGGTCAACCATGCGTAGTTTCTTATCTAATTTAGCCTGTTTAGCTGTAATAGCATGACCTAATAGTGTACCTGCTGTGGCTAGGATATGTCCGCTGAACCGAGCTTCTACATTCATTCCTAGATCAATCAAGTCCTGAAACTTTTCCTTGGCTAAGTCACTTAGCTCATCTAGTTCTTTGTCACTGGTATCTAAGTCGTTAACATATGGCAATGCCGCATCTATCTTGTCTATAGCAGTGTCCACTGCCGCAATAAGTTCGCGGTTTTCTTCAATAGCATGTTCTGCATCTTCTACTGTTGTTTCTTCAGTAGGCGGCAAATTAAACAGTTCTGATAATTTTTGAGTCATAGTATTGTATTTAACGTTTTACGTTTTTGAAGATATCGTATTCGGTTACAACACGGAATCGTATATTATTAGCACGAGCCCATGAATCTGCTGCGGCCCATTTAGCCATGTTAACTGCTACCATTAGTTTATCACGATAACTTTTAGCAGTTTCCATAGTAGCTTCTTTACTAGGTTTAATCTCAATTAACTCAGTGTGTTTGTTTTGTTTTGCGTCTGTATAGACTATAAGAAAGTCAGGAACATATATAGTTTGTTTACCGCTAACAGGATTAAAGTAAGGAATTTGAATTGCTTCGCTAGCCCAATTAATCACTGCTGGGTTGTTATCGCAAAAACTACAAAAAGTAAATTCCCATGAACTACGATAGGTAGGTGTTTTCTTACCTATGTATTTTTCTGGGTTCTTTATTGTGTATTTGCCCTGCGCATACTTGCTCATTATGGAAGAATTGCCCTAGCAACATAAGGACTAGTTTGCGGACTGTTGGTTAATCCTAGTAGACTAGTTCCTACTCGATTTAAATTTAACAGCATGGTAAGATAATTATTTAACTGTTGAGGTTGCAGTTTACGGAACTCATCTAACTGTATCATTGGATCTAATCCTTGATTTAACACAGCATAAAGTACACTACCCGCCAACACTGCGCCAGATTCTTCGTTACCTGTAACTCTTTGAAAGTATCCTACAAAAGCATCATTGATATTAGGACTGGTTCCCATAGTAGGGTCAAAATATGTTTCAAAAAAGTTAGTGGTATTGTTAGCTGATTCTGGAGGTAAGTTTCCGTATATCATTGTAAGTCCTTAAAATGTTCCGCCAAAGAATCCTGTGGCTAGTCCTGACGGTGTTGAGTTCATATTTTGTACACCTCTACGAGCTGTACCAAATAATCCTGGTGTTCCTGTTACTGCCTTAGCTAGCCCTTCTTTTACGCTATTGATAGTAGGAACAAACACAGCATTTTGTGTATTTTGCCCTCTTAGAATGTTTGTGCCTAAGGCTAATAGTTCGCCCGATGCGGCACGCTTTAAGTCCATATCTTTTACAGTCTTACCAGTACGCAGTATGCCCAATGCTGCGGCGCCAAAGTTACCTGTTTGTAGATTGGTATAGATATCGCCCGCGCTTTGAACTAGACCGCCTGGGCCTAATATGCTACGTGTACCCCCTGGCTGAGCCAACGGACTACGTGTTTTGTCGTAATGCAGGTCTCCAAATCCCTTAACAGTCTCACTAGATACAAAGCCGCCATCGTATAGCACAGTTTCGTATGCTACAGTCATTGTGTGCTCTAGAGGAGTATACTCACCCTGCACGTGCTGCCCGTGTGTAAAACTTGTAATAGTTGGTCTAATTAACTTATAGCTACTAAACGCTTTTTGATGCATACTATAAATTGTGATACTGTTTATGTATGGTTCAGTTGTGCTGGTCATTGGGCTATAACCCCAGGCTTGATCTGCTCTGGTATTATATTTGTAAGGCTGATTAAACATAGCCTCTTGCTTTTCAGTATCTCTGTAGTAGAATTTAAAATAATTCAACCAAAAATTACGTATAACATTACTGCTGTCATCATGAAACGTTAAGGTCACCGGATCATAGTTAATTTTTTCTTGAACAATATTTTTTCTATTGTAACTGTTTAGTACTTTATTCTGTACTGTAAATTTTGGTAGGTTAACTGTTTTTGCTAACAATCCTATTTCGTATAGGTTATTAGGATTAGTATTATCTGGCAGGGCTACCTGAGGATTTAATTCTATGTACACATGAAATAGATTGTTTAGTTTAGGACTTAATCTATAGACACCATCAACAAAGGTACGAGCACCATGTTGGTAATCACGTACTGTGTCCCCTGTTGCAAGTTGCGATAAAAATTGATTTCCAATTCCAGCTAATAACGACATATAACTATCCTAGTTTATAGTATTTAGCCCATAAAAAAGCCCGGAATAATCCGGGCTCGTATTTGTATATTTTCGTCTGGATTAACCAGTAATAACTGTGCCTATTGTTCTAGCAATTTGACTACCGATACCTGTTCCGATTGGGCTTTGAGTAGCGTTGTCGTAACGTATAGTTAATGCAATAGTCATTGGATCGTTAGTACCATAGTTAGCATCACCATAGTCAGCGTTACTTAGATAGCAACCAACAATTTCCCATGATTCAAGAACATTAGGAGTATTAGCACCGTTACCACCATCAAGTACTTCAAAGAATGTAGTAAACTTGTAGTCGATACCACTAGCTGCGCTAGATTGTTCCATGAAGTCAAATTGTTTCTGCATTTGTTCACCAACTAAGCGAGATACTTCACCCACTGCATCATCACGTAATGTACATGTAACTGGTTCCCATGTAGGCTTACCAGCTAGGTATACTTTACTGTTGTATACTGGAATTAGAATTTCTTCAAAACTTAGTGTAGGACGTTTAAAGTCTACTACTTGTTTTGTTAGTTCTGTAGTCGGTTGACTAACACCAAAATTTAAAAATGATACACGGAAACGGTATTTTAATTTTGGCATTAACAAACCCTGCGCACTTGCGCTTTGGTCTGTGCTCAACGGTACTGTAAATTTGTTTAATGAAGATGTAGCCATCTTTTTCTTCCTTGTTTTATATATTTACCAATTTTCACTACGCTTTGTGGGAGAGTTGCCTCTCCCATTATCTGCGTATATTATCGATTACACGATTGCTAAACTTGCCCCTGTGTTACGTAAGCGAACTGGGATATAGATAAACTCAATCGCTTTAACTGGTTGGATAGCAATATCAACATACAACTCATTTCGATCAATACGATCTGGTGTGTTGTTTGTGCTATCGCAAACTACCAAGTAGTCGTAAATACCACGTTTTGCAACAATATCATTTAACACAGATTCAAATGCTTTCTGCACTTGACTACGTGTAATAGTATCGTTTGGTTCAAATATGAACGGAGCAGCTACTCTTGCTAACACTGTACGTAGGTAACATGTTAAACGTGCTACATTGATACGGTCCATTGCGCTAGTTTGTGCAGCACGTGTTTTTTGACCGTATGCTACTAAACCTACACCTGGTAACACTGTTAGTGGATTAACTCTATTTGTATACAATACATCGCGAAGACCATTTGTTACACCAATGCTACGGAAAATATTACCGTTAGCAACGTCAATATAACCAATTGCACTCACGTTGTCAATTAAACCACGACGTACACCAGCTGGTGCAAACCATGGATAACTTACGTTATCGCTACGGATAAATGTACGTAGCATCATGTGACTTGGTGGAACCACTACGCTTTCGCCGTCTAGGTTAGTTGCTAGACCGCTTGGGTAGTAAACACCTAGGTATTCACTGTTACTTACTAAACCATCAGAGCCATTATCATTTGCTAGGTTCGTATTTTTACTCCAGTTGTCAATAGTTGTACTATCGCTAGCTAATGTTAACGGACTGTCACCGATAACAAACGCTGTTTGTAAGCGATCGTTGTTTAATGTGATCATGTCTTGGATTAGCTCTGGATATCCAGGGCAGCAAATTAAGTTAAACTGCACTTGTTCTTCACGTAACGTTACGCTTGAAGCAATAGCTGATTTCATAGCTTCAACTACAGTGTTACGTTGTGCCCAGTGACCAAAGTATGGTACCCCGTCAGCGTCAACACCGCTTTGACTTACCCAAGCACCCAATTCTGCTGGAGGATTAGTTGCTTCTGCAAACCAATTGCTTTCGAATCGTTTCACATTAAATCCGCTACGACGTGTGTTGAATAATAGTGCACCACGTGGGTATAAGCGGAAGTCTGGGCAATCGTCATCAATATAGTTACTTGACAACAATGCGCTGATCTCTGGAACGTCATCTACTATTGGGTCTGTTGAACCGTTAGGTGCCCAACGTGCGTCACCAAACACAACACCATCTGCACTTACTTGATCAGTGTTGTCTATTAGATTCCATGTAGATCCATCATAACGATAAATTACAGGATAATTTTCTAAGTCGCTAGTGTCAATCCATAGATCGCCTGCTACTAGAGCGGTGTTATCGCTTTGAGCTACAGGTTCGCTAGCACTTAAAATAACACCTGCTGGGTCTGTGTTGCCTAGATTGTAACCACGTGCATCATTAGCTACGTTGCGGTAACCTTTCCATCCACTACCATCGTTGATCAAAATGTCAACTTCTAGTGCTGTGTTGTAGTACCATAAGGTACCATCAGCTGGGTTACTAAACGGAGCATTGTCACTGAATGTGTAAGTCAATGGTGCAAACGGACTTGCTAACCATTCTACACCTGCGCTAACAACCTGTACATTGTTTGCTGTAGTCCAACCAGCTGTGGTTAATGGTGTACCGCTGATAGCTGTTAGTCTAATTGTACCACCAGCTAGGTGACTGATACTTACTGCCCCAGTTGATTCAACTCTAGCAACAATGTTTGGTAAGTTTGCAGCTAATATGTCTTGAACAAAAGTAGTTGCTGTAGTGCCAGACAATACAATCGTTGCGGCTTGTGTTACTTCTGTGCCAGGAACACTTACTTCAATTCCAAAAGAGTTACCTGCTGTAAATGTCAAAGCAGACACCGGTGTAGGACCTGAAATTTTCAGTATGCCTGTTACTTCTTTTACATAAGGTTTATATGTACCTGTGTTTGTACCTAATGTGTCAAATTTAACATATACTGCACCTAATGCAATACCTGCGCCACCACCTACTGGATCTAGTCCATAGATTGCAGCTTCGTCGCTTTCATATAACGGAGCAGATAATACGTTCCATGTGTTTAGTAAAGCGTCATATTCTTTAATTGACCAGTTAGCACCACTACCTGCTGCTGAAGTTTTAAACCATACAGAACCAAATGGGCGTGAATTTGGATTATCACTTGCTCTCCAAGCTGGATTGTTTGTGAAATCATCAAACACCACTGTAGGACCATTGTAAGTGTAAGTGTTTCCGCTTACTATGCCGATATCGGTTTGTAGCAAGCCTAAACGTACAGCAGCATCAGTGCCACCAATTGTTGCACCTGAACGGATACTTAAACGACCGTCTGCTGTTGCATTACCATAGCTAGATGCTGTGCTGTCAACGAAAATCTCTAAGTAACCGTCGCTGTTTGCACGGGCAGTTACACCTGTCGCTACACCGTCGATGTCGCCAGCAGCATCACCCACTGTTGTTCCTGTTAGCGTTACGTTAACACCGTTAACAACAAGTTTTTGTCCAATAGCCAAGTTTGCTGGATTAGCAATTAAACCTGTAACTGTTGGAACCACCGCTTTCCATGCGTCTGAACCAACTAATGCCCAGCTGTTATCATAACCTTTGTAGTAGATTGGATTGCTTGTGCTAGTTGCTACTACTGCGTATGTACCAATAGCACCGTATGAGCTTAATGGAACTCCACCGCTCAATACGCTAGTATCTGTAATAACATCAATGGTTTGATTTGCAAAGCCTGTTGATGTCCACTCATGCACACCCCATGCTGTTAAAGAAGTGTCTAACCAATATGTACCATCAACTGGTGTGCCTGTTGGACGAATACCTGTTCCGTCAAGTTGACGTAGGTCAACGTTAGCACGCTGAACGTACATTTGATTTGATACGCCTAGTGCGCTGTATGCAGCTAAAAGACCATATTCATTTAATTCACTACCGTTTATAGGATTATCTGCAGCGTCAGTTTCAAAATTTGGTGTACCAAATAAACTGATCAATTCGCGCTGACTTGTTACTGTTGTGATTCTCTCAGCTAGTAAAGCTGTTGTACCTGTAGCTAGCTCGCCTGCAGGATTTAATTTGTCTTGTGCAGTAGCAAGCAACACATAAGCAATGGTACCCGCAGCAGTTGGGGTATATTGACTTTCGTCTATTACGGTTACTTGTACGCCTGGTGAAATTAGTGCCATAGTTAGTATTCCTTTGTTAATAATACTTTATGTTATTTATCGGTATATTAAAATTTTGGTTAGTTACGGCGCCTTTGCAAAGGTTCGCGGCGCTAGATATCATAAATACAGAATGCAGTATCGTCCTTTGTGCAAAAGTTGTGGTAAAATGCCCTCAGCAGTTAACTATGTTAAGGGAGAAACCACACATTTTCGAAGTCGGTGTGCGGCTTGCATTCGCAAAGGTAAAAATCTTAAACCTCAAACACCTTCTTGGGCACTAAGCGGATACAAAAGAAAACCGCACTGTGAAAAGTGCGGCTTCAAAGCAAAATACAAAGAGCAGTTATTTGTCTATCACATTGACGGGGATTTGTCAAACTCTAGCCCGGCCAACTTAAGAACAATATGTGCTAACTGTCAGTATGAAGTAGCTCGGGAAGGACTAGGTTGGCGTCAGGGAGATCTAGTTCCAGACTTTTAGGATTTAAAAAGTCCTCAACTTGTTCAAACAAGTCATCTAGTGTGCCATCGTTAATTAACACTGTATCAAAGTCACTACCTACCCAACTATATTCACTAGGGTGTACTCCTTTTTGATGTAGTTCTTCTTTGCCTAATGCCCAGCCAATTTTACGTTTGCCTGCATTATAATTTAGTGCTGCTTGATACCAGTCTGGTTCTGGACCACGTTTAATACGTATAACGTTACCGCCAGATGCTTTAATAGCTTTAATTTCGTTAGGAAAACGACAGTCTGTAATAACGATATCGTTTCGTGCCTGATGCAATCGATTTTCTAAACTTGCTACCCAAGTGTCAGTGTGGAACCCTTTGCGGACTACCTCAGTACCCCAGTACTGTAAGACCCAACGAGGAGTAATATCCATTTTTAGTCTAGCACTCCACCACTCATCACGTTGTTCACGCCACTCACGGCTTTGTTTAGTGCGCCCTTCTAACAGATCTCGATCCCAGCCAAAGACCAGGCTTACAGCATCTTTAAGGCTGTTAGCAAAACTTTCTCTTTTGAATCCATGAAAATTAACTAGATAGTCCGCGACTGTGTCTTTGCCCGAACCTATGAAACCACAGATGCCGATAATACGACTCATTGAAAATCTCCCCTTGATACACTATTGTAATAGATTACGATTGCGTTGTCTAATAGTTTGGTTAGCCGATTACCCAAGTTAACGGCATGCCGCCATCAACAAAGTTTTTGATATCTTCGTCTAGTTTTTCTAGCATAGCCTGACCTTCTGTTTTTAACTGTGTGCCGTTCAAACTTGTACCACCCTGTGGACCTGCGATTTGCGCAAATTTTTCACGAGCGTTACCCACAGCTATCATAACAAATGCCAATGCGTAATCTTGTATCCAAGGTAGAGCTGTGTTATCTGCTAGTAGCATTTGATCAGGTTTATAATTGTCTATATGTAACAGTACACTTTCGCTTATGTACTGTGCTGGATTTTGACCAAAGAAAGGAATTTTACGTGTCAATGTAAGTTTTTTAGTGACTTTATTGAAACTAAATTGTATGTATCCGCCAAACATACGCATGGCTAGCTCTTGGTAACCTGTAAACAATTCATAGTTTACTAGGCCGCCAACACGACCTGCTACTAGCATATAGGTATTCAAGTAACCACTAGCAAAAGGTTCAAATTGACTAGCAGTAGTACCAGTTACACTACCAATACCACGACGATACATAGCACGTACATTCATAATTTCCTGTGGAAGAATGTATTCTTGTGTTTCAGGATAAATGTCTAAAAAGGCATAACTTTCTTCAACACTGTTTGAGCTACGTTGACGATAGCGGATAAGTGCTTGTTTAATACCCATGTCGTAATGTTCTTTATCGGCCTCAACGTCTACCATGCCGTCGCCTAGTCTGAATCGAATATAATCTATTACAGCATTTTTTTGAGCCTCTGTAGCTGTAAGAGGCGTAGGATCAAATGCTATATGACCGGCGCCTGTGCCAGTATTAGCGTTGAATAGACTGTCTGTGATAAGACTTAGATTAGGTGTTAAATTTCCGGTAGGTGTGGCCATAAAAATATCCCGTTACTGTGTATTTATATTCAGCAACGGGATATTTCTTTTATTGGACTTTTAACAGAATAGTATCTTGGTTAATGCGTCCGTTAAGTTTTACTTCTGTAGCTTTAATGTTTTCAAGAAACTTACGCAACTCAATCTTACCTGCACTCAAAAACTCTTTAATTTGTACCTCTGGTTTACGTAATGTTTTACTTACACTCTTGTTTTCATTGTATCCTGTGACGGTTGTACCTTTTACCCCCAGCACACCGCCCATGTCCTCAGCCACATACTTACCAAGTTTGCGTGTTTTAACATTATAAGTCCATAATACCTGTGCACCAATAATGTCTACTGGATTAATACTTACTGCTTTGGTTACTGTGTCATTCTTTAGATATTTAAGTTTAGCTACTAGTTTTTCTTTTGCTGGAGGTTTACGTACAGCCGCTTTCTTAGTAGCTTTTTTAACTTGTCCGTACTGTGCAAAACCATCAAACAATGCAGTGTAAAATGCTTCATACCTCTTGTAGTCTGCAGATTTTAGGTGTGCATACGCATCCTTTAAATCCTCATCTTTAGTAGACTTGGCTTCATTAAATTCTGTACGGCTACGTTCAAACGGAGCAAGAATACGTGCTATAGTAGCAGGTGCTACATTCTTAGCAATCAAATATTCATAGGCTTTAGGATCTACAGTTTTACCTTCAAACATTTGATCTTCTAACTCTAAAAAGTGCAGTTGATGCTTATCTGCTATTGCATTCATACGATCTTGTATTGTAGGCACCTTTACGTCTGTTTTAGCGGCCTTTGTATCGGTCTTTGCCGGAGTATCATCATCCTCTGCCATTTCTTCTTGCAGTTTAATAACTTTCTCTACAGTGTCTAACAAATATTCTACGTGTTTGTCACGCAGGGGCATGCCTTTAGTATGTGCTCGAACAATAGCGCAGGCCGTAAAAGGAGTCAAACTATCTTTGGTTTTTGCATAGTAATCAACTGTAGCCTTATCCAACTTGTGATACTGACTGTCTTTACCTGTATGATCACGCAACCAAGCTACAAAATATTTTTTAAGATCTTTTACACCGTAATAGTAATTATAGTACCGTAGAGCTTTACGTAGATAATGATCAAACTCTTCATCTGTGAACTGTAAAGCACGTTCTGTATCCCAAACCGGCTCAGTGCCTGTGTACTTTTCATCTACAAACATAGGGTCACGACTGACCTTAGCTTTTTTCTTTGCTCCGTCTACTTTAATTGCCATTGTTAATTTCCTTTTCTAGCTCACGTTTAACCATTTTATATGCTGTCTTAGTGTGGGTATCAATATCATCCCACTCGCTTTCAACTGCTTTTAGTGCGCCCCATAAGTTACGCACGCCTGACATTTCACCAAATCCTTGTATTTCTGCGTAGGCTTCTTCTATGGTCATAATATACATAATTTATCCCGCTAATAATACTGCAAAAGTTATCATACGTTCGTAGTTTGCTATCTCTTCATTGATCTTGTCAACCATTTCTTTGTGCTGGCGTGTCTGTTTGCCTTGTCTACGGCAGTTTATTTCTTCTTTACTTAGTTCTTTAACCATTAAACCAATATTATGACTGATATTCCACATCTCGTGGCTGTACTTCTGCATACGGCGCACTGGCACTTCTAACTGTGTTTGTACAGCGGGCCAATCCAAACTTGTCTGTATTTGATTACTCATTTTCAGTATTATAACATCGTTTGTGCCAAATGTCAATCAGCTAAATACTATGATAAAATAGGATATTGTAATGCCACGTTTAAGTCTTTGGCGCCCCAACAAGGGCAACGATTACAAGTTTTTTGATCGCAGAATGAGCGAAATGTTTACTGTGGGCGGTACAGATGTAAACATTCATAAGTATCTTGGCCCCAATGATCAACCATTCAAAAGCAATACTGAGCCTGGTACTACCGGCATTACCAGTATCCAAGATTTGCTATTCTTAGAAAATCGCGACCGCAAGTATGATGCAGACGTATATGTAATGCGTAGCATATATCGTTTGAACGATAACGATTTTGATTTAACACAATTTGGTTTATTCCTAACCGGCGATACTATGTTTATGGTGTTCCACTTAAACGATATGATGGACACCTTAGGTCGTAAAATTATGGTAGGCGATGTTATGGAACTACCACATCTTAAAGATTTCTATCCGTTAGATGAAGGCTTACCTGTAGCACTTAAACGCTACTATGTAGTAACTGATGCTACACGTGCCGCAGAAGGATTTGCGCCTACATGGTATCCTCACTTATGGCGTGTTAAAGTACAACCACTAGTAGATAGTCAGGAATACAAAGACATTCTTAGTAAAATACAAGTTGATACTGATGGTGATGGAGTTGAAGATACTCCAATTGGAGATCTATTCAGTACCTACGATAAACTTATCGAAATAAATGATGCCATAGTTGCCCGTGCTGAAGACGAAGTTCCTGCTAGTGGATATGATACTAGTTTCATATATCACGAGCCAGTATATGATAGCTCTGGATATCCCGGTGACCCTGATAATATAGATGCTAGTGATGTTACAGAAACAGACGCAAGTGATGCTGATGGTACTCCTGATGCTAGCAGTGCTGTTACAACTAGTTCAGGTAAAGTACAAGGTTACTTAACTGGCGATGGCCAAGCACCTAACGGTGGGGTTATGGCAGCCGGTGTTGCGTTTCCAGCTATGCCGCAGGTTGGTGATTATTTCCTACGTTTAGATTATGTGCCTAATCGACTGTTCCGTTATGACGGGCGTCGTTGGGTTAAAATTGAGGACAATGTGAGAACTAACCTTACACCAGGTAACAGCAATCGAACACAGCGTAGCAGTTTTGTTAATAACCCAGATGCAAACTATAGTAATGCTCTTGCTTGGGACGCTATTAAGGTTGCTAGTCCGTATGTTCCATTAGCCAACGCTCATACTATCTCATTTACTTTAAGTACTAAAACCATAGTTACTAAAACACCGTACGTTAGCACCTACGGTGTAAAAACAAAACTTAACAGTTTAATTATACCAAATACTATAGCTAACGCTAGCGGCAACTTATCGTTCACTGTGACCAATACTTTAAGCACAAATGACGTACTAGAGTACACCGTATATGCTAATGTTTCTTATCAAAGACAAGGTCTAAGTGATGCGCTAAGACCATTGGCGGACAACTAATATGACAGCACTACAACAATATTTTTATGATGCGCAGATTGAACGTTTTCTTGTTCAATTTATTCGTATGATTTCAGGCTTTCAAGTTGAGTTTGGTCAAGACCGCGATGGTAATACTACTCTGCAACGTGTCCCTGTATACTACGGTGACGGTAGTCGTCAGGTCATGCAGATCATACAGAACAATAGTGAAAATAGTTTACCTACTACTCCTGCTATGACTGTGTATATCAATGGTCTAACTTACGATCGCGATCGCATACAAGAACCAAATTTTGTAGGTAAGATGAGTATACGTCAGCGAACCTACAACGAAGTAACACAAGAATACGAGTCAACTCAAGGTAATGCGTTTACTGTTGAAAGACTTATGCCTGTACCTTATATGTTAGATTTAAAAGTTGATATTTGGACCAGCAACACAAAACAAAAATTGCAACTATTAGAGCAATTACAGGTTTTATTTAATCCTGCATTAGAAATACAAAGTACAGATAATTATATAGACTGGACTAGTCTTAGCGTAGTGTATCTAGATAATGTTTCGTGGACTAGTCGTAGCGTTCCTGTTGGCACTGAAAATCCCATTGATGTTGCTAGTATAGGTTTTAAATTGCCAATTTGGATAAGCCCACCGGCTAAAGTTAAAAAGCTAGGAGTTATACAAAAAATTATTGCTAGCATACACGATGCCAATGGCGATTTAAGTTCAGCTGTGTACAACGATACTAATCTATTAGGTACTCGACAATACTTTACCCCAATGAACTATGGAGTATTACTAGTGGGCAATACTTTAACCTTACTTAAAATAAGTGAGATTGGAGATCCTAGAGATCCTACAGTAGAAACACAATCAAAAGTAGGTACTAAAGATATTTGGCGCAATTTAATTAATGTCTACGGCGGTGATTTATCCAATGGTATTAGTCAAGTTAGATTATCATCAGATGGATTAACCGAGATTGTAGGCACTGTGAGCTATCATCCAACTGATGAAAGTCTACTAATTTTTAACGCTGACGTAGATACATACCCAACAAACACGTTACCCAACATCGATGCTATTATTGACCCGAGAAAAGACTCTGCTGTGACACTAGCACAATCAGCAGTTGCAGGCACAAGATTTTTAATCTTAAACAGCATTGGTAGTTGGGACAATCCTCCTGGTAGCGGACCTCTAGCTTGGCGTGGAACTAACGGTGCTGATTTGGTAGCCAACGCTAACGATATTATTCAATATGATGGCGCCCAATGGTCTGTTTCGTTTGACAGCCAGAATATAGACAGTGTACAATATGTAAGTAATCTAAATACTGGCACACAGTATAAATGGGATGGTATTCAATGGGTGAAAAGTTGGGAAGGCGAGTACAAAAACGGCGAGTGGACCCTGGTCCTATAGAAGGAGTAGGTACCTTTATCTATTGCTCTGTTACTGGTCGTTACTTGTTCTTGTTACGAAATACAAAAAAACACGCTGGTACTTGGGGTTTAGCTGGGGGCAGTATTGAGCCTGGTGAACAACTATTAGAAAGTCTCTATAGAGAACTAGCAGAAGAACTAGGCTACGATTTTAGTTATAACAAAGTAATCCCAATAGAAAAATTTACCAGCGACAATGCTAAATTTACCTATCACACTTTTTTAATTCCTGTTGACGAAGAGTTTGTACCCTATTTAAATCACGAGCATAGAGGGTACTGTTGGGTTAGATTAGAGGATCATCCTAAACCTTTACACCCTGGAGTGTGGCGAACTATTAATTTTGATGCTGTGGTGAATAAAATTAAAACTTTAGAATCTGTGTTATAGATCTACTTCTCGAACAAAATCATTTAATCCAATAGCTCTAAAATTTGTCAGATACTTCCATGATTCGGGCACAGGTTCGCGACCTTTTAACGAAACTCTAATAAACTCAGTTTGATTATATGTTCTAAATAGCGTAGCTCTGTCTTCTATCCATCTACTATCAGATACTGTTGTATCTTGTGAGTCATAATTTTCCGTGCCTGCATACACATTATAATTGTATCTCGGTGTATCCTGCCCGTCAAACCCTATCATATACACACGCTGATGACCGTCAAATGCCGCAATATATGCCGCAGTGGTGCCTGCATCTGTGTAAGGGTTATAAGGTATAAGATAAAATTTACCAGGGTACTCTAGTAAGTGTATAGAACTTGTGTAGACAATATGATCTTTAGTATAGTTACTCTGTGCAATTTCTTTAACCATGCCATTACCTGTGGCTACAAGAAAATCGGGTGTGTAGTTTCTATATAATGCGTTGCAACCGTAGGTTTGAAGTTTTCTACTGCCCAACAAACCCCCTCGATGTTTTGATAATGTTTTTAAATCAAATAATTCTAACCTACTAGGACCATTGCCAATAACCACAGCTTGATTAGATATTTGACTGTTGATCACAGCGTTTGGCACGTTCTCTGTTGTGTCGTGCCAAATGCCGTCAGTATAATTACGTTCAACAACAATGTCTTCACCTTGATAAAATTTTCTATAAAGTTTGTTAAGATTTAACATTTGTATCCTTAAACAATATAGGTACTAAACACTTTTATGTTACCGCTGTTCAGACTACTACTTGTATAGTAAAGTCTCACGTTACCGCTCACTACGTTTGCACTTAATGTTCCTAGTGCTCCGTTAGTGTCAACTACACCATAGGTAGTTATGTACGCATCACTACCGTCAGTTACTACTAGTGCTTCCATTACTTGTAGGTTTGCAGCATCTGCTTTGATCTGAACCATATATTTTGCACTAGTATAACTTGAAGTGCTAAACGCATCAACTATTGTAACTTGCCCTGCCACATTAGCACTAGTCGCTGTTTGATCGTAGGTTACACGTGTGCCATTTACATAAGCCCATGTTCCGTCTGGTTTAGCAGTTGCACGTATAGCTCGATCACCTGCAGTCGTGCCACTGTATATAGCGGCTCCATTAACGTTGTCTGGTCCAAAACTGTTTAGCCCGTTTGGACTTGATACATCACCTACGGTTTGTGTTGTGGCTAATGTTCTAACATCAATAACGTCACCGTCTGCTGGATTTTCTGTGAATACTAATGTATTGCCAGACACACTATAAGCAAGAGTTGGTATCTGTAAGATACCGTTAATGCTTACCATACTTGCAGAAGTAGTTGTATTACCACTTAATATGTAGGTATTTGCGTTGCCATTACCTGTAAACTGCTCACTGGTAATAATTGTAAATGTAGTGTCACTGCCTGCGTATGCCCATGTACTGCCTGTGTAGTATTCTAAAGTACTCAATGACGTATTGAAACGTATCATACCTTGAACGTCAACGTTACCGCTGTTACTTGGTCGCTCGGCTGTGGCTCCTACTGGGATCATTAACGAATCTGTACTGTTAACTTTTAATGTTGCACCAGATTGTGGAGTAGCGTTGCTACCTCCTATGACCACAGCGCCAAGGTTACTATCAGCATGAATTAGTGTTGTGGTATTCTTGCCTTTAACTGTAAAGTTTTCTGACGTTTGGTTGTCATTGAATACTGCACCGTTAGCAACAAATAAATTGGCACCTAGTCCCACACCACCAAAAACTGTAAATGCTCCGGTAGTTGCACTTGTAGATATCGTTGTGCGCTCTATACTTACGTTAGCGTTGTCATGACTTAGTCTAATTCCTACGCCTGTTGCAGCCAATGTTGTTGATATAGTTACATCTTTGCCTGACCCTGCGCCACCTATATGTAGATTTCCGCCTGCTGTGGCTATAAACGCATCGTTGGCTTTTACTGAACTTCCTGGGAAGTTCCATCCTGAACCAGCTATACTTAAACTTACAAAGTTGCTTTCGCCAACGTTGTTGTCTGCGATAGCAATATAGCTAGTACTTGCAACATTACCACTGCTTAGGTTGCGCAGATTCATACCTGCTGAGGCGTTTATATTACCTACAGCAACGATCTGTCTTTCTGGGAAGCTAACATTGGCACCTGGATCTTCGATACCTATTGTAAGTTGTTGACCTAGTTTAATGCTTAGGTTACCTGCAACACCTACCCCGCCCGCTACTTCTAACGCACCTGTTGAAAAGTTTGTTGAAGCCGCTGTGCTGTTAGCATACACTATACCTGTTGCGGCTAAACGAGTAAAGTCACCGCTAGCTGGTGTTACATTACCAATCACAGTGCCGTTAATACTTGCAGCAGTAAGTGCTCCGGTATTAGCTGTACTTGTAGTTGTTAGTGTTGTAAACGCACCTGTACTTGGTGTTGCATTACCAATTGGTGTATTGTTAATAGCAGTAGCAGTGGTCAAACTTAACTGTGTAGTACCACTAGAAGTTAATGTAGTGAATGCACCGGTACTTGGTGTTGCGTTGCCAATTGGTGTATTATTGATAGCAGTAGCACTAGTTAAACTTAATTGTGTAGTACCTTGTGATGTTAATGAGGTAAATGTGGCAGCTGCTGGTGACACATTACCAATCACAGTTGACTGTAAGTCACGTGCATTTAAGCTAAGGTCAACATCTAAATTGTTCTTAACATTAGTGGTTCCTGTAGTTGCACCTAAGTTAAGTGATGTTGCTGCTCCGCCTACATTCAATGTTGTTGCTGTAGCATTTACTAAATTAAATGTTGATTGGCTGGTAGTTAGATCTCCGCCATTAACAGCTAAATCACCAGTTAATGTAGTGTCACCGGTTACACCTAATGTGCCGCTAACGGTTGCATTACCAGCCACTGATGTTGTAGCATTTCTTAAGGTAATTGTACCTGTAGTGGCACCAACTGTTAATGCGGTTGCAGAAGTTAAAAGGTTAGCTGTTGTAGCAGACTGTGTAAACAAGTTTACAGAAGTCTGTCCTCCGTCTAGTGAAGCGGCATTTTGTAACCAGACATTCGCGTTACGTAAATTTATTACACCTAGAGTAGAACCTACTGTAACGAGTGTAGCCATCCCCCCTATATTCAATGATGAAACCGCAGAGTTTACAATATTAAATGACGTTGAGCTAGAAAGAATGCTATTATTAACAGTTAATGTGCCGTCGGTAGTTATTGGACCTTGTATGGTCATTCTACCATTGGCATTTAAGTTGCCTTCAACACCTACTCCACCAGATACAACTAGTGCACCAGTACTAGCATTTGTTGATGGGGTGTTATTAGTAATTTGCGTTACACCGCTAGCTGCTAGTGTTGTAAATGCACCTGTGCTTGGTGTTGCGTTACCAACAGGTGTACTGTTTAATGCTGTGGCGCTAGTCAACCCTAGTTGTGTTGTACCGCTTGAATTTAATGTTGTAAATGCACCTGTGCTTGGTGTTGCATTACCTACAGGTGTGTTGTTAAGTGCTGTAGCAGTAGTTAGACTTAACTGTGTTGTTCCTTGAGTTGTCAAAGACGTAAATGTAGCTGCCGCTGGGGTTACGTTTCCAATAACCGTACCGTTTATATCACGTGCTGTTATTGTGCCGTTTACTGTAGCACCACTGGATAATTGTAGTGATGTACCCTTTAATAGTTTATTAATATTCCAGCTGTCGTCTGAGTTAGCATAAGTGAATGTAGCATTGGCTCCGTCAACTGTTAGCCCTGCTCCGTTAGCTGCCGCAGCACTGGCTGCACCTTTGGCTACAGTGATATTTAGGTCTTCGACATCTAAGGTTGCTGTGTTTAATGTAGTAACATCACCTTGAACAGTTAAGTTACCTGTAATTACTACGTTTTGTCCAACGTTTAAATTACCAGCAATACCAACACCGCCTAGGGACACAAAAGCACCTGTTGTGATATTAGTGCTAGGTGTTGTGGCATTTGCTACTAGTCTATTTTGTACAACGGTATTACCAGTTGCACCACCCAAGGTCAATGTTGTTGCAGCTCCAAATGCGTTAACTGTAGTAGCGTTAGCGGCTAGCAGGTTGAATGTACTTGCTGTTGTGGTTATGTCACCGCCATTAACGCCAAGATCTCCACTTAATGTTAGATCAGTGGCACTAACAGTACCACCTGTGTTTAAGTTGTTAGCATAGACGTTACCTAAGATACCAACACCGCCTATAACTGTAAATGCACCGGTAGTAGTGTCTGTTGCCGCTGTGCCCGGGTTTCTAAATACTGCTGTGATACTGCTGGCTGTGTTACCGCCAACAATTACGCTGACTTTCTTAGTACCAGGAGTACTTGCACCTATTACTAAGTTGCCACCTTGACCTGATGCTACATTGCCTTGTACATACATGTAACCATCATTACCGCCTAGAGCATTAGTTAAACTGTTGTCTTGTGTGCCATCCCAGTTAACTGTAGTAATACCCATGTCAATGTAGTGATTTACATCACTACCATCGCCTGCTGTGGCTACCCAGTCGGTAGAAGCCTTGGCACCTACGCTGAGGTTTTCAAAGTTATTTTGAATATAACCGTTAAAGCTACCTTGAGTTTGTAGAACTGTAGCAGGTAAAGGAGTGTACCCAGTTACACCTGCGTATAGTGCGCCAAACCCATTAGCATCACCATAAAATACACCAGCATTACCTGTTAATACATAACTGCTACCTACAATGTTAATGTTTCCGCCAACATATAAGTTGCCACCTACGCTGGCTCCGCCTGTTACTTGGAAAGCACCAGAACCTACACTGGTTGCCGCAGTACTGTTAGTTACTGTAGTAATCCCACTAGCTGTAAGAGTTGTAAACGCACCAGTGCTTGGTGTTGCATTACCAATCGGTGTATTGTTAATAGCTGTAGCAGTGGTTAGGCTTAGGCTTGTTGTGCCTTGTGTAGTTAATGTTGTAACAGTTGCTGCTGCTGGACTTACGTTACCTATTACTGTACCATTGATACTAGCCGCAGTTAGTGCACCTAAGTTAGCAGTGCTAGTTGACACTAAGGTTGTAAATCTACCTGTACTAGCTGTTGCGTTACCAATCGGTGTATTATTAATAGCAACGGCTGTGGTTAAGTTTAGCTGTGTTGTGCCACTAGAAGTTAAAGTTGTAAATGCACCTGTGTTTGGTGTTGCGTTGCCAATTGGTGTGTTATTAAGAGCAGTAGCAGTGGTTAAACTTAACTGTGTAGTGCCCTGTGATGTCAATGATGTAAACGTTGCCGCCGCAGGACTTACGTTACCAATTACAGTATTTTGTATGTCTCTTGCGTCAAATGACAGAGCTACGTCTAAATTATTGCGAATCTGTGTATTACCGCTAGTAGCACCTACTGTTAATAATGTTGCAGCACCTGCAAAGTTCACAGTGGTTGCTGTGGTATTGTATAAATTCTGTGTTGTTTCTGTTCCTACTACTGTAGGATTACGCAGAGTCAATGTACCAGTATTAGCACCTATGTTTAATGTAGATGCAGCACCAAATGCGTTGACTGTAGTAGCCACAGTGTTATACAATGCTTGAGTAGTCTGTGTACCAACTACAGTTGGATTATTAATAGTTAATGTACCAGTAGTAGCACCTAGGTTAATTGTTGTAGCACTAGTGAACGCATTTGCTGTGGTTGCTAGATTAAATAACTCTATTGTAGCTTGTGCGCCACTTAATGAGGTAGCATTAGGTAACCAAATATTTGCATTACGTAGACTTGCTGTACCTGATGTACCGCCTAAGGTTAATGTAGTCGCTGCTCCACCAATGTTAAGAGTTGTGGGCACTTCATTAGCAATACTTAATGTTGTTTGACCGCTGTAGATTGTAGTAGCATTAGGTAAGTATAGGTTTGCATTACGTAGGTTAAATGTTCCTGTAGCAGCACCTGCAACCAGACTAGTGGCTGCACCTGCAAAGTTTACAGTGGTTGCAGTTGCATTTACTAGATTAAATGTTGTCTGAGTGGTGGTTAAGTCACCACCGTTAACTGCTAGGTCACCTGCTAGACTAATGCCAGAAGTTACATCAACATTACCTGATGCTGTCAGATTGCGGACTGATGCGTCGTATACGGTAACCAAGTTACCCAAGCGAACATTTGCATAACTGTCGTTTACTATTGCTCCGTATACTGTACTGTTGTTACTAGTAAATCCTAAACGGAATTCATCACTGGCTTCGTTGTATGTTAAACTAGCTGTAGATTGATTACCACGATTAAATAGCAGACCAATATCGTAGGTATTAGTGCCGCTAAAGGCATTGTTTAAGATAATTAATGGATCGTTAACGTAGGTGTTAGTTGATGCCACTGTTAAGTATGTACTTGAACCTTGAACTGTCAAGTTACCTGTGATAGTAACATCTGACGTCATGGTTAAGTTTGTGTTAAACAGTGATCCTACAATAGAACCTGGATAGATCTTGGTATTCGCAAAGATGGTCGAATCCGTAATCTGATTATTCTTAATTCTAGTTAAGTTAGACATGTATGGTAAAACTCCGCAATAGTTTAGTATTCTTTAACTGTTTGAGCTTTGCGGTTCCATATTCCCCTAGAGCTAGGTACAGTTGATTACTAGTATTTAGCTGAGTTTTAGTATTTTGAGTTTGGTGATATTACCACTCAAAAATAACAACTCCGGTTCCGCCATTTCCACCAGCATTACCGCCGCCTCCACCACCGCCGCCACCATATGTGCCTGCTGTGGCTAAAAGTGTAGTTGTGCCAAATCCGAAGGAACCGCCGCGGCCTATAAAAGAAGGTCCACCGACCCCACCCGATCTAAAAGATGCAGATGTATAAGTTAAAAGGCTTTGACCTCCTGATTGACCTGGTATATTTAAGTCACCTCCGCTAGCAGAGCCGCCTGTTCCACCTAAACCAGTTGTCGTACCTGGGTTTAAGCCAGCACCACCACCACCTCCACCACCGTTAGCTGATATTGTAGAAATTGTTTGTGTTCCAGACGATACAGATACATTAAATCCCGCAGTTCCCGCAGTTCCGGTACCACTGCCAGTGGTACCGCCGGTACCCAATGAGCCGGTAAAATTGACTGAAATAGTAAGACCAGCAGTTAAACCAGATAAAATCTTTATTGCTGTGCCTCCACCTCCGCCACCACCACCGCCAAACGCAGAACTTGTTCCCGTAGCGCCACCTCCACCACCACCGCCACCGCCTTCTACGGTGACTTTAACTTTAGTGACGCCTGCTGGTATGGTAAAAGTACCGCTTGACGTAAAGGCTTGCAATCCGCCCAGTCCTGAGGTAATGCTTGCTATTTGTCCTGCTTGGACAGCGGCATTGGCTGTTAATGTAGTTACATCAGACTGTAGAGTTGCGATAAGTCCTGCCTGTACTGCGGCATTACTGGTCAATGTTGCTATACTGCCAGACTGCGCACCAGCGTTGGCAAATAGTGTGGCTATGTCACCTGCTTGAACTGCCGCATTACTTGTAAGTGTGGCAATACTACCTGCTTGGGCAGCGGCATTAGCATACAAGTCGCTTAGAATACTAACACCGTTAGCGTAAGTAAAGTTAGTAGCAATAATGTTTCCTACTGTAGCATTACCGCTGACTGTAAGACTGTTCAGTGTACCTACAATGGTAATGTTACTTTGATCATTATGTAGTACGTCTTTGGTTACTTGGGTTAGTGGCATTGTTGTTCCCTGTTATTGTGTATTTAACAAAACTTGGTTGTTTTTTTCTATCCTATGGGTTTGGCGGTGCTATGGGTTCAGCGTACTCATAGATATTAGCTACTCCTCTGGGTATAATTTCTGGATCAATCATATCTCCAGTATCTTTATCCCTCAGACCATGTATACAATATGCTATGGTATTTGCAACCAAGGCTTTTAATGTATGTTCCTTATCTTTGTGTATAAAAATCATGTGAGGTGCATTGAACACTGTAACTTCACCTTCTACAGTAACTTCTAAACTTCCGTAAGCCAACAATGTCAAGTGATGATGATTGTGTGTATGTCCTTCCATGACATCTCCAACGTTAACAAACTGCATTTGTTTACACCAAACATTGTCTACTATATTAAATTGAACTTCAGGTGAGGCCATTGTTATTCTCCTAGATATGATACTGGCAAAATCTGAGGAGCCGCTTGCGAAACTTTCAACCTCATTGCGTTTTGCATTTGTGAGGGTGACAACATATTTTCACCATTGGCTGTAGTCCAGGTTTCAGCGCCAGTTCCTTCATCTATATCGGCTATAGAAAAAAGATTTTGGTCTGTATATTTAAGATATAAATCTAATGCTATTGTTGCTATAGAATCTAAACATTCTTCCGGCGTAATAGCATCGACATACTCTCCAGTAGTTGGATTTAATATTTTGTATACTTTCATTAACTAATTGCTCCATACCTTGTACCAGTAACTAAAAATGTTGCTGTAAATCCATTCAGATTTACAGCTTTGCCGCCTGTTCCAGGTGAACCTCTGTTCACATAAAAATTTGATGGTAATCCACCCGAGGCTCCCCATCCGCCACCACCACCACCGGCGGCCGATTGGCCGGTTAAATTTGCTGCAGCGTTTCCAGCTGATCCACCAGTACCACCTGCACCTATCCACGGACCGCCTGCTCCGCCTGCTCCGCCACCTAGTGCAGGATTTCCTTCTGCCCTACCTGTTCCTCCTGTACCAGGTAAAATTCTGCCACCACCGCCACCACCAGAAGTGGTGCCTTGTTTAAGAGTCGAAATAGTTCCGTTACTGCCTGTTGCTCCTGGTCCACCACCGGCACCTCCAGCACCACCAACACCAGTACCGCCAGAACCACCACCGGCGCCACCACCACCGCCGCCTACATGCCCGCCTCCACCGCCGCCGCCACCCGCAATATAGCTATTGTTTGTGATTGTAACATTTCGATTAATTGACAACGCTGTTCCACCGTTTCCACCAGAACCAGCGGGGCCTGCCTCCACACCAATACCACCAACGCCGCCCATTCCTAATATAAAACCATTATTAGTGATAGTCACTGTATCTGCGGCATTTAACGCGGCAATGGTCAATCCTGGAGTAGCTGTATTTGTAGAATATACATAAACACCACTGTTAATTACTAAGGTAACATCTGTAATTCCGGCAACGTAACCAGGTATCTGTGCTGTTCCTAAAGTGTAATTTGTCTGATTAGTAGATAAGGTAACTGTGACACTGACTCTGGCCTGTACACGATTCAACGCCTTGCCAACTAGTATTCTACCTGTAAATGCGTTTAGTCTAGGCATAAGACTATCCGTGCGATGTAGCGGAACCTAATACTGTCCAAGCACTGGCTGCTCTGATCAAGCTAAATGTAAACACATCAATTCTATTAGTACTTGCTGTAGGCACTGTGTTAGCCTGCCAACGAATTGTCTGTGCGGCTCCGTTTATTTGTAGACCGTTAACAATATAACCTGTGGCGCCTTGATTGACTACAATACTCACGCTGGTTACACGATTATCTGTTGTTGGCACGTTGGTGATATTAGCTGTAACGTTACCAGCAATATTACTGTAGTACCAAATAGCACTGGTGCTAAAATCGTGTACTACTGTGCCTGTGACACTAGATTTAGTATCTAATATTTCTGTAGTTTCTGCTAAGGTGGTAAGTCCTGATACTGACAGATTAGTTGTACTAATGCTACCGGTAAATGTTGCCCCCGTTAAATCTGCCTTGCTAGCAATCAGTCCTGCTTGTACCGCAGCATTACTAGTTAGATCAGCAATTAAACCTGCCTGTACTGCGGCATTACTGGTCAATGTTGCTATACTGCCAGATTGCGCACCAGCGTTGGCAAATAGTGTGGCTATGTCTCCTGCTTGTACCGCTGCATTACTTGTTAAAGTTGCTATTTGTCCTGCTTGCACTGCGGCATTGGCATATAAATCGCTTAGGATACTAACACCGTTAGCGTAAGTAAAACTGCTAGCTACAACATTACCTGCGGTAACATTACCCGTAAATACTGGAGCAGTCAGCGGTGCTTTTGTTGTTTCTAAACTATTGATTGCACTTTGTACAGTTAACCCTACTGCAGCGATATTACCTATATTACTTGCATAGGTCAAGTTAGCGTAATTATTAAATGAGCTAAAACTATCTATCTCAGCAAAAACTACTGTACCTGCTTGGACACCTGTGGTTAATGTATAACTAACATTACTGGTTTCCGTATATGCGTCTGGGAATTGTCGCACACCGTTCACATAAACACGTAATTGGCCAGTTCCTGGAACGTAGCTGGTGCCGCCCACAAGATTGAATATTGTTTGTCCTGATGTTGCTGTGTTAGCTTGACGTAGTGTGATTAATTGTTGTCCTACAACACCGCCACCGCCACCACCTTCTGCGGCCCAAAAATATGTGCCTGCACCTGATGTTTTTAATACATATCCAGTCTGTTCTCCACTGGGTAGCAGATTATCTAATACGCCACCTATACCTGATGTTGTTGTCGCTCCGGTACCACCTTGATTTACAGCCAATGGATTAGACAACGTCAAAGTTGGAATAGTTACTGTACCTGTAAAGGTTGCTCCAGATAGATTCGCATAGTTTGTTTGGATACCAGCAATAGCACCTGCTTGTACTGCAGCATTGGCTGTTAGTGTTGAATTAATTGCATCAACATATCCTTTCATAGCCACATTGGCGTTAGATGTATTAGCGTTTGCTTGAGATACTGCTGAAGTGATCAGACCTGCTTGTACTGCGGCATTACTAGTTAGTTCACTAATCAATCCCGCTTGTACAGAGGCATTACTAGTTACTAGACTTATAACCCCATCTAAAATACTCACACCATTACTATAGTTAAACCCATCAGCACTGATATTACCAACTAATTGTAGTCCACTAGATCTAAATGCCGCTACGTTAGAACCTGCTATGGCTACGTTTACATAATTGTTAGTAACTTTGACATTGGTATTAGTTGAATAAAGTAGTGACGGATCAATGTCTGTACTTAGGTTAACAGCATTACCGCCAGCAGGTGTAAATGCTAGTACTCCGTTAGCAGCACTAATCGTAGCACCGCCAAGATTGATAGTATTACCTGCAAGATAAAGATCGCGCCATCTTAAACTATCACTACCAATGTCATATATTACATTTGCTGTAGGTAATAAATTTCCAGTAACATTAACATTGCCTGTGGTTAGTTGTATTTCAGTTGCACCATATTGTAGCCCGCTAACTACAACACCTGCCGCAATAGTGCGCACTTCAATTATGTCAGAATCTTGCGGTATTTCAGTAAATGATATTTGATTGCCTACAACATCATAGGCTGTCACGGGTTGTTGTAAAGTACCGTTAATACTTACCAGAACACCGTATGCGCTGTTAACGTTTGACGAAAGTGTAAAAGTATTAGCAATACCGTCAGGATTTATAGTTTCGCTGGTGATTGTTTGCACACCAGGGCTTGCCCAAGTGTTACCATCCCAGGTTTCTAATAGATCAGTGTCTGTATTAAATCGTGTATAACCTAGTAATGCTCCCGAAGGACGATCACCTGTGCCGCCTGCTGGTAATCCTACAGCATCTGTACCTAAGATCTGCACTATGCCCGAAGGGGTGTTTAATACTATATTAGCAGTACTAGAAATAGTGTTGCCATTGATAGTCAACGCACCTGCTGTCACTGCATGATAGAATGTTGTAGCACTGCTAGTACTAACGCTGGTCAACGTATTGTCTAAGACCGTTGATAAATTTGCAGCGCCTGCGTCTGTTAAACGCACAACACTGTCGCCGGCAGTTAATAAGTTTGCCGCGGCAGACAATGCTGAGTTTAGATATGTTAAGTTAACTGCGTCAGTATTTTCTATCGGTGTAGCAACATTAGCTAATCTACTGTTACCTGCATCTACTATGTTTGAACTAGGCTGTAACGTTAAATTGCCAGTGGTTGTTAATGTAGTATTATTAAAATCAACATTACCAACTTTAGTTAGTATCACATTGGCAGCACTGGTTATTCTACCTTTCGAGTCAACTACGATAGTCGGAACTACGGTAGAGGCACCGTAGGTTCCTGCTGTAACACCTGTATTAACTAAGGTCAAACTGATGTTACTAATATTACCACTACCTGTAGTGTCACCTGTCACTATAACATTAGTGTTAGACGTTAAAACACGGAATCCATTTTCTGTTATAACATTAGCACTAACATTGCCTGCTGTGGTATTCCCTGTTATTCTTAGATTGCTGTTTACTGTAATGTTAGTTACTGTAACATTGGCTAAATTTGTAATAAATGGTTGATTAGCTGTTAGTATATTTCCGTATATACTAGAGATATTTGCGTTATTTGACACTAACCAGTTTGCTGATACATTTCCTGTAGCAGTTAAACTAGTTAAAGATATATTAGCCAGGTTTGTAATAAATGGTTGATTTGCTGTAACGATATTACCTGTGTACGTGTTTGCAGTCATGTTGCTAACTGTAACGTTACCAGAGATACCAATACCGCCACTTACTGTAATATTACCAGCAGATACATTTCCTGTCACTGTTAGATTTGCTAGCGTGCCGATTTGTGTAATGTTGGGCTGAGCCGCAGTTTGAATAGTACCTGTTAGACTAGTGCTAATAATAGAATTAGCATGAACGGTTCTATACCAGTTAGTAACATTGCCTATATTTGCTAGTAAGTTACCAACTGTTAAAATGTTTCCTGATATTCTAACATTGCCTACTACATCTAAGGCTTGAGTTGGTGCTACTGTGTTAATACCAAATCGGAAATTAGTAAAATCCATGTAGGTCAGGGTATTCCCAGTTGTAGTAAACTGGAGATCAATACCTTGCCTATCTAAATTGGATAATAGTGAGTATCCGGGGACTCGTGCAATCGACATCTGCTAACCTCGCTTTAAGTATTTAGCTAGATGTTATGCTACTATCGTGCTACCGAGATTGTGAATTACGCTGATATCTGAACTGACGCTAGGCGCCGATAAGAAACTAATTACATTTCCGCCAGTAAATGTATAGTTAGTTGTGGGTTGCTGAACTACTGTGCCTACAAATACCAAAACTCTGTTTTGCTCGCCAGCATTGTAACTAATACTCATATTAAAGTCAGTTTGTACTCCATTGCCGGTAAAACTGTCTCTAACCAAAGTTACGTTGCCTTCTCTTGCTACGCCTTGCCAGCTAGTGCCATTGTAAAACTCTAATCGACTGGTACTAGAGTTCCATAAAGTTTGACCTGATACTGGACTATCAGGTGTTACAGTACTAGAGCCCACTGGTACACCCAACGCATAGCTAGCACTTCTAAACACTGTATTTTTAAGCATGCGACCCATTGATTAGATTCCTACAAAACTTACTGTACAAGTTATAGCGGTATTTGCACTGGCATTAGCACGTAAGCTATCACCGCTGTTTAACATTAACTTTTCCATATCCATAACATAAGTATCTCCAGCAGCAACCTGTACGTTTCTGTAAATTTGTACTGTGGTATTTGCTACAGTTAATCCACTAGGCATAGCATATAAGTTAAATGTTCTTGCACTGGTATCAGTATTACAGAAATACATACAAGCCACTACCGTGTTGCCTGAACTAACATACACATTTGATATGTCGGTAGTTAATGTGGTATTAGATATTGCCATTTGTTTTTCCTATAGTAACAATGAAAACCCGACTGATCGAGTTTTTGTAATTAATTCTTGATTGGCAGCAGCGCCATTTACAACGTAGACCCCGCTAGTACCTGAGTTCGGTGTGCTGGCATATACCACTGTTGCGTTAGCGACCAATGATGGTGCTACAGTGGTATTGTTTAATTGTAAGTTTCCAGCAAATTGAACATTAGTAGCAACGTTGCTGGTAAAAATAGTAAAAGTTCTAACGTCTAAATTACCGCCTAATTCTGGGCTAGTATCGTCAGATACGTTTGTAAGCGCACTTGCACCGGTAGTTGATGTAACAATATTACCGTAGATTGTTCCGTCTGTGGTTAACTGCCATGTATCTGTAGCATCATTCCAACGTAGTTCAACATTAGCAAGATTTCCGCGATCAATGATTAACCCCGAGGTGCCTGCACCTGCAGGACCAACACCGTTGCCTGTTTCACCAACATTTAATGTTAGATTCTTATCAACAACATTAGTGTTTGTAACATTTTGTGTATCATATGTTCCAGCAACGGTTAAGTTACCAGTTATGATTACATCTGTTGTATCTATTGTGTATGATGAGTTAAGTTTCTTAACTGTAGCCATTTAAATTCGTCCGGTTTATGTTATTTATGCTAGATTGCATATAGAAAAAAATAGCACCCGTAGGTGCTATCTTTTTTAACAACAATTAGTTATTAGCAATAACTACGCTCACACCTACTTCAGCAGTGTCTAAAGTCCATGCTACATGTTGATCTTCAACGAATTGAGTACCTGTAACTGGAAGTAAACATGCTGTACGTGCTTCTAATTTCTTAACATAGTAAGTACCGCCTGCACTGTCTGTAGCGGTCATGCGACATTCGCCTGCAGCAGGTGATGAAGTTACTAGTTTAACTTTACCTGTACCTTGTGCGTTTTGAACTCTATAGCTACGTGCGCCTGTTTGTTTAACAATATCACTAGCAACTGCACTTGAACCACCATCAGCTGCTGATAGATATGCTGATACTGTGATTGCATCTTGTACACTTGATGTTAATGCGATGTTTGCTACAATAGCTGGGCTTACATTCGCTCCAGTAACTGTTGCTGTAGGTGCTGATGTATAGCCAGAACCTGCAGATGTAATTACAACTGCGGCAACATTACCACTACCATTTAGTGTTAGTGTACCTGTTGCTGTTGCGCCACCAGCAATCTGTGGTGCTGAAAATGTAACTGCCGCGTTTGCTGAATAGTATCCTGTACCTGCAACATAAACGTTAGCTGTTGCTACGCCTTCACCGCCTACACCATTAGCGTTACGATTACCAAAATAAACTGATTTAATTGGACGTCCCATTTGTTTTCTCCTTGTAAGTTAGCGTTCTAGGCCTACGCGGTGGGTGCCGCATAAACTCTCATTTAAGAGCGAACAAGTATATTTATCGTTATCTAGATATTAAAGCCAACAAAAAAGCCCCTTGCGGGGCTTTTTCTTATCGTTACCTTTAAGATAAATCTTATTGGAATGATAGGTTGCTTACACCGATTTCTTCTAAGTAGTCAGCTGCGTTACCTAGAGAAGAAGCAGTATTTGTTAGCTCAGCATAACCATAACGTGTCATGAAGCCAACTACTGGTTCAAATGTAGCTGGATCTAGAACAACACCACTGCTCATTAATGGTACGTATGGGCAGTAGAACGCTGCTGCGTCAGCTTCTGAAGAACCTTTGTAACCAACAAGTACTGATGTACCTGTGTTAGCATAGCTGTCAACATAGATCTTCATAGCGTTGTTTAGAGTACCAACAAATTTAGTATTTGTTGGAGCTTCAAAAGTACCTTCTGTACTACGAGCAAATGCTGATGTAGTAGCAGATTGTAATACTGTTAATGCTTCTGGACTTACAACTGCCCAGTTTGCAGCACCACGACGTGTACGTTGTGCGATCAAGTTAGCTGCGCGGTTAATTAAAACAGCAAGAGCAGCGTGCTCGTCACCAACGAATGTAGCAGTACCAGATACTGTAGCTTGGTTAAAGTTGAATGTGTTGCCAGCTAAAGCACGTAGGCTAGCTAAAATCTCTTGATCGATTTCAACTGTGATTTCTTGTGCTAGAGCTGCCATGATTTCAGCTTCAACATCTAAACCGTGCATACTTTGTGCATCTTGAGCTGCCTCAAATGTCCAACGTGCGCTTAGTTTACGTGTTTTAGCTTCAACAACTTGTTTCAAGATTTGAACGTTAATGCGGTTACCTGGAGTACCTTCTAGTGTTGATGTAGAAGCAGCTTTACCAGCTGTTGTACCAGAGTATGCAGTAGCGATCTTAAATGGGCTCAGTGCCTCATCACCTGGTGTTGTGCTGTCACCGCTTGTTGCAGAAACTGCATCAGCGTAACGTACACGTAGAGTGTGAATTTGTGCAACTGGACCAGTCATTGGTTGTACGCCAACGATTTCGTTAGCGATAACTGTAGGCATTACACGACGAATTACTGGAAGGATAACACGGTTAAGTGTTGCAACGTTACCAACGGCAGTAGCGCCAGCTGTTGCAGTTTCCATCAAGTGCTTCTTAGTGTTTTCTAAAATTACAGCCATTGTGGTTCTTTTAGAACCTTGTAGACCTTCTAACAGGGCGTCTTTGGTCTCTGTCCAACGGCTTTCTAATAGTTGGGTTGTCATTTCTTTCTTTTCCTTTTAATTAAAAGTTACTACTATTTTAGCCCTGCTAAACGTTTGATATCGATGACATTGTCAGCGTTTTCAACGACGTTTGTTTTAGCAGATTTATCACCAGTTACTTCTACACGGCTTTCAGCAATCATCACTTTTTCAGCTTTGGCTGCCGGAGCATTGTTTAGAACAGCTGGTAGATACTTTTCGTATGCAGTTTGTAATCTTTCTGTCTGCACACTTTCGAGTAGGCTGGTCATTATCTCAGCTTTCTCTTTATTCAACGGTTTTAATAATTCAGATAGTTTTTCTTTACGAGCAACTGATTCTGAAATTACTCGAACTTCACGTTCTTTAGACTCAACAAGAGCTTCTTTTTCAGCGATTGCTTTTTTGCTTTCAGCGATCATAGCTTCTTTAGTTGCTAATTCTGCTTTAAGTTTTGCAAATTCTTTGTTCTCATTTAAGTGAGTTACAGCGAATTCACTAGCAAAGGCTTCAAATAGGCGACGACCAAACATGTTCTCACGAGCAATTTGGATGTCTTCTTTTAGTTGAGCTAGTTCTGAGCCTAGATTTTTTGCTACTGCTTCTTTTACAAGAACTGCACTGCGTTTAACAAAAGATTCTTGTAGTTCAGCTAATTTTGTTTTAGCTTCTGCTACTAGTTTAACTTTAGTTTCAACTACATCTTTGCGATCTTGTTCAAACTCTTTGATCTCTTCAGCTAGTGCGTGGATTACAAAATTTTCAAGTTTAGCAACTGCTTCTTGTTGAATTTTGCGATCTGCACGTAGCTCTTTGATCTCTTCAGCTAATTTACCAGTCATAAAACTGTTAAATTTGCCTGCGCTTTCAACCATGTGGCGTTTGAATGCTACACGGTCTTCTGCAAGAGCTTTTTTCTCATCGGCAAACTCTTTAAGTTCGGCGGTAAGTGATTCAGTAACCATTTTGTCTAGAGCTTCAACCATTACATGTTTATCGTGTTCATAGCGGCGAGCAAACTCTTCACGCAGTTCTGCACGAACAGTTTCGCGTGCTTCATTTAACTTTTCTTCCCAAGCTTCTGTTAAAGCAGTTTGGGTAGCTTCGTTAATGATGCCACTATCTAACAATGGTTTGATAGCATCTAACATTACGATCTCCTATTTAATTTTTAGATCTTTGATCAAGCGGGTTACCTGCTCTTTCAAATACTTCTGTACTCTTTGATCTGCGCTGGCTTCACGTGCCACTTCGAATACCTGTGCACCACCTTTCATATTCATCAAGCCCTCATAGATTGCTGTTGGATATGCGTTAGGTGCGCTAGGTTGCGCAACTACATCAACTGTGACTATTTCAAAATCACTGACTTTACCGTCAGTTTCAACGTTACCAGAGCCACGACTGCTAACGCCTAGTTTTACACCTGACTCTAACATGGTCTGAACTAACTGACCCATCGGAGTAGGTAAAATCTTTAGTTTACCAAAGCCATTAGGACCATCCATCCACATATCTGTAATCATGTGGCTTACACGGTCTAGGTTAATTTTCAAATCATCAGGGTGATCTACTTCGCCTAAAACGCTGTAGCCACCCTTGATTTGTTCATTAATTTGACTAACGGCTTTAGAAATCTCATTTACTGGGTACACACGCTCATTGTGATTTTTAACACCACCTTGAATGAATATACCCTTCATGTAACATGACTTACCTTTACCGTCAGTAGAATCTTCTGTAAGAATCTCCATTCTGGCAGCATCGTATGTCAAGTTTTCTTTAAGATATAAAGCCATTGCCTTTTCCTATTATTTTGCTAATGGGCTAGTTTTATTAACACTGCCTTCTTCTTTCTTAACTGCGCCTTCTTTTTTGCTGAAAGCATTACCTGCTTTAGCACCAGGAACATTTTCAAAAGAGCCTGCATGTGGAACATTAGCTTTTGGTTTTACTGCTGCTTTTGGACTTGTGCCGTCTGGATTAGCTTCTGCGCCACCTTTAGCGATGTTTGCAGCTGTGCCACCCATGTCATTTTTACCAGCTACAGTTGACTTAGCATTGACACTAGCACTTTTGCCAGCACCTACTTCGCCACCTTCGCTTTTTTGACCTTGGTCAGCAACTTTTTCTACATATTCACGAACAATAGACTCATCCATTTCTTCTTCTTCGTCTTCTTCTTCGTCTTCTTCAGCTTCCATCATTTGCATTTCATCTTCTTCACCAGCGTCGTCACCACCAAACATGTCAGCATGCTCTGGTTCACCAGCTTCGTCAGCCATTAGTGCATCAAATTCAGCTTTTAATTCGTCAAGAGCATCTTCTAAGCTGTCAACACGTGCTTCTACATCACCGTGGTGTTCTTCGTGCTCATCTTCTTCACCGCTGTCATCGAAGTCTACATCAACTTCTCCAGCTTCTTCGTCTTCCTCTTCGCTAAGGCCAGACTCGTCGCAAGTAACTTCGTCTACTAATTCTTCAACTTCGTTGCCGCCTACTTCTTGTAAATCTTCTTCGTCGATAAGGCTTTCATAAATGTCGCGTGATTTTTCCACTGCGATTTCGTGGAATAATTCGCGAGCCTTGTCTTGTTCATCATTAATGATAAACTCAATTAACTGCTCAAACTTGTTCATGGGAACTCCTTAATATTAAGTTGTATAGGTTGATATACAATTTATAGATATATCTTTGTAATATTATTTACAATCTTATTGAAAAAATGGGGTAAAATACGTTGTTTTTGATTCAAAATGAGAGATAACTACATGCCTTGAGTAGGTTCAGCTGGGGGAGCAAATTGTTTTTGTATAGTTTCTATTTTTTGTTCGTGTTCGAGTCTACGCACATCATTCATATTGCGTAATCGATTAATTTGTTTTAATGTTAGTTTAGTTTTACGTAGATCACTTAGTTTGAGAGGAGTGTTATCCTCTTTTTCAGAACGGTAACCTGGTAAATTATCATCAAACATTTCGTGTAGTCGCATACTGTTATTTACCAAAATGTTTAAATTGTTGGTGCACCCGGTGCTGCCGGTGCTCCTGTATTACCACTAACTGGGCTTGCAGAACCAGTAGCGTTGGCAGGAGTAGTGCCTGCTTCAGCACCGGCTTCGTCTGGTGCTTCTGTTTCTGCCGGAGCAAACGTTTCCGAATCTTGTTCAAGACCTGCTGTAGTAACTCCAACTGAACGTAGCCCTGCTTCAGCGGCTGACACTTGGTCTTTCATGCCTCGCTCTTCTTTCCACATTTCTGCATTACGTTGTTGTTCTTCTTCGCTTAGATCTAAATAGCGTTCCATTAAGAATCTCTTGCTTAGATAACCAAATCCTTCTAATGCAGTAAAAGAGTTAATACGCACTTGATCAACTTCTGCTTGACGGTACTTGGCAAAGTTTTGTGGTTCGTTAAATCTTAATTCAAACAAACTACTGTCAATGTTAATACCGCGCCAGCGCATAAACATCTTAAATTCTTGATCTAATTTTTCAACTATCATATTTTGTAGTCGTTTACAGTATTGATTAAAACGCCACTCTTGAATCAGTGCTGTAGTTGTTCTACCATCAGAAAATGCACGATCACTGTCTTCATCACCTGTAGGCAAGTAGCTACTAGGAATACGTAGGCCGCGGAACATCTTGTTAGTAAAGAAACGCAAGTCTGTAATTTCACCTAAATTTGTACCGCCAGGAAATGGTTCTACCGTACTACCGCGGCCATCTGCTGTTACTGGGAAGAAATAGTCTTCATTGGTTGATAATGGATTGTAAGTAGCATCCATCATGTTTTGCCCGCCACCTGTTTGTGTAGGAATACGACGTTGGTGTATTTCGTTTTTAACACGCTCTACATAAGCCATAGCCATGTGTGTAGGCATGTTACCTACGTCAATTTTAAACACACGACGTTCTGGTGCACGTTGTATGCGGTAGATAATAATAGCATCCTCAAGCAATTCTTTTTGCTTAAAGATTTTAAAAATACTTTCTAATACACTGTTACCAAAGGGCCAGTTAATGTCTAACCCTTCAGTTAGGCTAATGTGTACTACATGTTCAGCGTTAATTGCAGCTTCGTTCTGTGCGTGACTAAAGCGGCTACCACCGCCAAATGGTGTATTTGGTTGTACATACGCACCGTTAGGTCCGCCTACTTGAGGATGGTTTGTATACGTGTCAGATGAGCTAACCGCAGTGGCAGTTAGATTTTGAAAGTTAATATTAATGTCTTTAACTATGTACTGCTCAGGTTCTTTACCTTTGGCTTCGTTAACAATAATTTTTGTAACCTTGTGCATTTCTGTCCAGTACAATTTAAATGTTTCTGGATCACGTAAAAACACTTGATCACCGTACTTAATAGTATTGCGGAATATTTTGAATAGACGTTTGTTCATGTCATTTAAACTTACCCACTGTTGCAGTTGGTCTTTGAGAATTTTAATTTCGTTATCTGATGGATCATCCTTAAAGAACAAATCAAATCCTGTGCCATTTTCAATATTAGTCTGCGTAGAAAATTCAGCAATAATATCCAAAGCGGCATTAACTTCACTGTCCATGTCCATTTGCTCGTATTGATTGTATCGTTCAACACGATTAGGATGTCCTATATAGACTTCCGGTAGTTGGCTAGCAAAGTTGCGATATCCCGCATCAGGTAAGTTACCTGAATTTCCGCTGATAGGACTTAGACTACCACTGGTATTTGCTGCTTTAAAATATTTTTTCCACGCCATATAATTTATTCCAAGATACTATATTTAAGCCATTAGTAGCTGTTTTGCAATATTCCTGATGTTAGTCTATTGTTGTCCGACATTGTGTTAAGTATACGCACCAATATTGCACTTTGTTCGTGTAACGCCTGTGTTACACCAGTTGACGGTTGGTCTTCACCTGCCATCATTGTTGACCTAGCGGCAGCCATATCAGCCATTTCTGGTCTACGGTTTAATTCTTCTTGTAGTTGCGTATAATCAAACCCTTCAAATCCTTTGATACGATCTTTAATTGTAGCCATTCTTTCTGCTTGCATGCCTACCTGTGCTTGAAAATCATTTTCACCAAACCGTATGCCTTTCATTTCTCGCAGTGAGTCTAGTACTTTGATCAAAGTTTCAGTATCTGTACCTGTTAGTGCATTTTTCTTTTTGTCTTGCAGTGCTGATAACAGTGTTTCAGTATCAGCGTTGCTTAACACATTACCTTCGCCTAGGATCAGTTCAGGGCCTTTTTCACCTACCAAAGTAATAGCTTTAGTTGATATTGGTCCACCTTTAGCACGCTCTACGATTTTACCCTCTTTGATCATCTGCTCGTAGATAGTTGGTTCGTCTTTATACCCTTGTTTCTTGCTAAGTTCAAGCATGCGAGCATCTCGCTTGCGTGCTTCAGCAGCTTCTTCCGGGGTCATTTTAGCTATTTCAGCTTCACGATTTTGTTTACGCTCATATGCAGCTTTATCACCGGCTAGCCGAGACTTTGCAAACCCGCCATACTTTTCTTCGTATTTTTTTTCTAAATCTTTTTCTTGTTTAGCTTCGCGTGCTTTACGTGCCGGGTCACCTAAGCCCATTTCATCTAACATGCTCTGTACTGACTGTAGAATGTTTTTAGATACATCAGCAAATTTTAGTATTGCCGGAGTTAGTTCAGTCTCTAGAGCAATTTTTAGATCTTGTGCAGCTTTTTCTGCGCCCATTACACCATCTTGTAAGGTTCCTGTCGCTCCAGCAGATTTGTCTGCTTGATCCACTGCTTTTTTAAGATTGTCACTGTTAAGTTTTAGACTCTGTTGTCCTTGACTGCTAAAAGATTCTGCTAATTCTGCGTTTTTACCCGTAGCTATAGCCGCCATACTCACTGCACGTCCTACTTCGTCTGTGGCTTTTAAGTACTGGTCACCTTGACGTGCAAATCCGCCAACCATGTCTGTGACCTTGGCACCACCGCGATTTAATGAATCAGCAAATTCTCTACCGCCATCTGCAGCGCCTGTTAGATTAGCGCCTACATCTGTAACAGCACCTTCTAAAACAGTAGCTTGAATTGCGGCTCTGCGCTGTGTTTCATCCATTAAAGCAAGACTAGCTTCTACACGTTTTGGTAGCCCAGGGTCATTAGTTCTACGTGCAATTTCATTTACTTTAGCAAAGAAAGCATACTGTTCAGCTTGCTTCTTAGCCTGATCCATGCGTTGTTTGGCTTCTTCACCTTGTATGTTAGCCACAACACGCATGTTTTTAGCCAGATCAAGTGTTGCTTCTGCCACAGCTTTGTTGCTAGTCGTACTGCCTGTGCCTGTTCTACGCAGGTCACTAATAATCATTGCACTGAGTTCTGCTTGTTCTTGGAATCCAAATCCTAAATTCTGCATTTCTCTCTGCAGAGTCATACCACTACGTCCTGTAGTTTTTGCAAACTGACTAGTGACATTGGCCATAATCTTAGCGCCATCGCTAACTGTGTAACCTGCTTGTGCTAGTAGTGGTGCTGAATTTTTAACTGCTCCTGCGAATTGGTCTGTGGTCAGGCCTGCACGTCTACTGTAAATACGCATGTCGTCCATACCGCGTGTAAACATAGCGCCTGCACCCGACATGTCATGGAATGCTTTGACTGTTTTTTCTACTTCTTTCTGTAGAACTTCGATACCAAACTTAGCTAGTTTGCCTACAGTTTCTGCGGATTTTTCTGCGGCTATACCCAACACACTTAGAGCGGCACCTGCTGCCATGCCCCATGGTCCTAGCATCATTAGTGCCGGAGCCACTGACTGTGCTGCCTTACCTAAACCTTGTGTACCCGCTACAGCAACGTCTACACCAGCGGTCATTATCCCTGCTGCTAGATCCATGCCAGAAGAGTTGGCTTGTAGTCCTTTAACAAACTGCCCAGCACCTTGTACTAGGCTAGTGCCCATTTTAGTAGTAGCTTCAGCGGTAGCTTCTTGGAATCCACGCATACTAGCTGAAGTTTGCAGAGCATCACGTTGTGCAATTAATCTTGCTTTTTCTTGATCTCTGGTTGCACGTTTAACAACATCGTTTTCGTCAATAACAGTGTCTGTTAGAGCTTCAATGGCCTGGTCAAGTTGCTCCAGCATATCAACTTGCTCTTTGTAACCTTTCTTACCTCTGTCTATTTCTTTATTAAGATCTTGGATGGCTTTTTTAAAGTCTTTAGTCTGACCTTTAATTCCTTTAACAAAATCAGACAAGGCACGGTCGCCAATGCCAAACTTTTCCTGTAGTTCGTCTAACGATCGTTGAAACTCTTCAAAATTAAATTCTTCAGCCATTATTTTTTTAACCCTAGATTTTGGTACCATAAATAAAAGTACGGTACTATCAATTATTTATAGGATTTACAACCATGGATCAGCAGACCCAACAATCACACAATCCGTTGTTTAGACACTTTAGACAACCATCAATCTATATCAAACTACCCAGCGGCGGTAAATTTTGGCCTGAAGGCAGTCTAAATCTTTCACTTAGTGGTGAAGTAGGTGTTATGCCAATGAGCACCAAAGATGAAATTACATTAAAAACTCCGGATGCACTGCTAAATGGCCAGGGAGTTGTTGATGTTATACAGAGTTGTTGCCCTAGCATTGTCAATGCTTGGATGATGCCTAGTATCGATGTAGACAGTGTAATCATAGCCATACGTATTGCCAGCTACGGTAACGAGATGAGTGTAGAAAGTACTTGCCCTGGCTGTAATGAACCTAATGATTACGCAGTTGACCTAAGCGTAATCCTGTCAAATATCACCGCACCTACTTATGCGGAAAAGATTTCTGCTGAAGATCTTAAAATTAAACTCAAACCGCAGGCATACTATCATGCAAATCAAAGTAATATGCTAGAGTTCCAAGAGCAACAGATCCTGCGCACTGTATCGCAAATGGAGAATAACCCAGAACAGATAGCACAGTTATTTAGAGAGCAGTTAGATAAGATTATTGAATTAAACATAAAACTGTTAACGTCTAGCACTGATTATATAGAGTTACCAGACGGTACTATAGTATCCGAAGAATCCTTTATTGATGAATTTTATAGCAAGTGTGACAGCAAAATTATAAAAGCGATTCAGGAAAAACTCAAACTGTTAAATGTAGAAGCAGGTATCAAACCAATAACTGTTAAATGCGAGCACTGCGAACAGGAACATCAAATTGCACTGACGTTTGACTTTGCAAATTTTTTCGCCAACGGCTCTTAAGTTTAACACCTGACGCCGTCGTAGAGTTACTTGATACCTACGAACGAGACATAAGGGCCATGAGAGATGATGCGTTGCGTATGGCATGGTTCATGCGAGGTAGTCTACAGTATGACGATGCCATGTTGCTGAGCAACCAAGATCGCGAAATTATCAATAAAATTATCAAAGACAATATAGAAACTACACAAAAAACACGACTATCGTTTTTCTAGTGAGTGCTAATTTATCCCAATTCTGCTGTAATTAAACGACCTTTTTATCTTTTGATCTCTGTCGTAAATAACTTACCCACTGTACACCATAGTGCAGTGTTGGTAATATAGGAGATCCATCTAATGGAATTACTACAAAAAGTGAAAGGTTGGGCCAACGCCCTTGCAGATGCGCTAGTTAGTGTTTTAGCTCTAGCTATCGTTCTAGAAGTATTATTCAAGGGAGCAGCTGTCCCATTTCTACCAGCAACTGACGTAATTGGTTCAGTTACCAGCATCGTTAAAACACTTGGCGGTGAAGGAGTTGTTGGGTTAGTAGCTTTATGGGTACTATATTCAATTTGGAAACACAAATAATTTAATTTGAGTTTTGAATTCGAACTAAGGGCATAGTTAACTCTATGCTCTTTTTTATTCTCTATTAAGAAAGATGTCTAAAGACATCTGCATTTTCGCTCGCGCTCAATGCTTTTTCTTCTATTCTAAATTAGATTAGTTTACTGTGATATCTACTATTTGTGTTTTACGATATCATCCAGATATCAGTCACAATTTACCTATCCGAGGCAAATTGCAACTGCACGCATCATCCGAGTACGGCATCACACTAACTAAAAGAGATTGCATCACAGCGCGGAGGCGGTCAGCCGGTACCCCCTACTCTAGATTTCTCTGGCGGTGACTCATACAGCCGTAGTTAGCCAACTGTCGTTTTGTCCCCAGGTTGAGTTGTTTCAGTGCCTGGATCATTCGGTTTTTACACCTAATTGAATTGCCAATGCCGTTCAGTGTGTAGTCTACTCTACACGTTCCAAGCGCGGCCATTACGCGAGCGCCATCACCTCTGAACACAGAACTAAGTCTGCAATAGTGGCTGTTTGTTTACTTCTTTATTACTAAATCTTTTACGGAATTTTTACCTAGTTTGATTTGAATTATGCCATTGTAGTTGTTTTCACGCAACAGTACATCTTCTTTAAATTGATAGTACGCCTCTAGATAATTTGTTTCACCTCTGCTGGTGCATAAATGAATTATCTCACGAGAAAAGTTCTCTTTGCCATGTGTGTCAATATCTGCTTGTAGTCGCGGACTAGATCCCCAGTAGGTCTTCCAATCAGTTTCTACAACTTCACGACGTTTGTTTTTCTTGCCTTTTAGAGGTGGTCTCTTTTTGATTGTGGTAAAATATTTGCGCCCAATATAATCGTGCCCATTTATTTTGTTTGTGATTCTATAGATGAAGCCATAATAAGAACCGATATCCTCGGATTCAAACTCTACTCCGTTGTAAATCCAAGGATAATCGTATGATGCCATGTTGTTATTTATTTTGCTGCTTTAGCTGCATTCTTCTTTTCTTGAATTTCTGCACGACGAGCTTTTGCTAGTTTGCCTAGATCGCCTAGTGCGCCACGAGCACGTGTACCGGCGGCACCTACGCCCTTGCCTTCAAATTTTTCATTTTCTGCGATGTAAGCATCATATGCCGCTACGATTTGTTCATGTGTTGTTGCCATTTTACTTCTCCTTATTTAGATAGCATTGCCTGTTTACGGGCAATTTGATTACGAATCTTTGCTTTGATTTTCTTTTGTGCAGTCTTTTCCATCAAAGTTTCTAATTGCGTGATGTTTAATGGACCTAGTCTAGGTTTACCTGTTCTAGTCTGCATTGGGTTAGCTTGCTTTTTAACTGCCATTACTACTCCTTTACCATTCTGTGGCGTACTGTTGATTTACCACTGATATATTACATTTAGTCCTACATTCCACACGACTAAAAATTTCGTGCTCTTCGTTCCAATAATCGTCAGTTAGGATATTTTCTAACGTAGTTTTATTAAGATCGAATCTTGTTTTGGCTAGTTCAAGCCATTCATTGTTATGTTGATAGCGGTTAGCTACCCAACAACAAGGGAATAAATGTCCCTGGCTGTTTATAAACAATCCTTTGTTGCCTATGCTGCACAGTGGCACTACATCGCCGTAAGTCTGTGCAGTTTTATATAACTTTAAATTAGTTTCTAATCCAACTTCGCTAGGTCTACGATCATTAAAATACGTAAACTCACGTTGAAATCTATAATTAGAGCTAATCAATTCATCTTTAGGCTGTAGCTCATCGCCTGTTGGGTAGCTAGGATATATCTTGTTAAACTTTGTGCTCAGAGTCAATTGAAAGCTGTCAAATCTCATCTGACGTGCTAGATCTTTCATATAATCTAAACGATCTTGATTAAATTTAAATGCAATAGCGTCCCAGGTCATATATGCTTGACTAACAAACTTAAATGATTCTATACCTCTAACAATACTTGCCCAATCGCTGTTTACACGATATTGTTCATTACTAGTTTGATCCCACCCGTCTAAGCTAAAGTGAATATGATCGTTAGCGTCTAAACTAATACCTAGTTGTTGCCACCACTCTGTGCCTTTATAACTACCATTTGTAACTATAACAAACTTAACCGGTTTAATACTTTTAATATAACGTATTACGGGTATTAATGATCTAGCATAGATTGGATCACCGTCGTCACCGCAAAATGTAATTTTTTCTACGTAGGTACGAACAAAGTCCGGAGTAAAATTACGTTTAAAAAACTCTAAATCTAATTCAGTATTAACCAACGTGTCGGGAACTTCTGTGCGAGCACAACGTGGACATCTTAATGTACACTTGCTAGATATTTCAATATGCCAGTGCCAGACCGCTAATTTCACTTTACATCCACATCTGTGTTGTATGTAGTAAATCCGTTTTCTTTAACCACAGTAAGAATATTGTTTACGCGACCTGCTAGTTCATCTTTGTGACTAACTAACCACACACTCTTATTACTTTCACGAGTCATTTTCTTAAGAATAGCTAAACTGTTTTCAACACCTGAACTATCCATGCCTGAATCAACTAACTCATCAATGAATAGTAAGTTAATAGGTTGATATAAACTTTCCCATACATCACGGAATGCCCATGACAACGATAAGATCAATCGATTGCGTTCACCTCGACTTAAATTATCAAAGTCTAGTTCACGTCCTAGTTCTTGGATTTCTACATTTAGATCATTTAAGAATTTAACTTCATGCGGTAATCCAATCTTATCTAAGTAATAACTTAACCGAGCATTTAAGTAACTTAAATTTTGATCAATAATACGCTTACGAATATACGAATCTTTGTTAGTTAATAGTTTATATAAGAATTCTTGGTGATCACGCACTCTAACTAAGTCATTCATAGTAGAGTAATCTATCTCAGCCAATGCAGTCTGACGCATTTCTTCAATCTGTTCAGTGTAAGGATCCTGTTCTACACGCTTTGTTTCTAATTGACTTTGTAAGTTAGCTACAGTTGAACGATGATGAATAGCATCTTCTTCTTTGTCATAAAACACCTGCGGTTGTGCACCTAGTTCGCCTAGCTCTGCTAGAGCATCAGTGTTCTGCACATACTGTGTTTGTGTGCTTAGGTACTGTAGAGCCGCTTCTTTTAAGGCAGCATCTTTAGCTGATAGTACTTCTTCATGTTTACTGTCGTGCATAGTTTGACCACAAGCATAACACTTGTGTTCTTTAAGATCTGCAAGCTCTGCTTCTAGTTTAGCAATTTGTTTTTCTTCTTTAGACATGTCTTGTTCGCAACGCAAGATTAACTTTTTAATGTCGTCTATGTCTTTGCGTTTTTGATTCCACGCAGTTAAATCACGGTGTGCTTGAATCTCAGCATCAATATCTATGTGTGCTAGTTGCTCAATAGCAGATTCTAACTTAACTACATCCTCAGCATGTTTGTCCTGCCACATCTTTTGTCTACGTTCTAAGCTGACAATCTGTTCTTCAATACGCTTGTTAGCATCTTGTATAGCTTTGATATTAAACTCTTCTTGCTGTATAGCATCACGTGTGGCTTTTTGTTGTTCTTTTAAGGCTTCTGCTTTTTCACTTAGTAAAGTAATACCTAGTAACTGCTCAATAATAGCACGTTGATCACCTGACTTAAGACTTAAGAACGGTTCGGTGTAGGTGTTAAGTGCTACAATGTGTTTGAACATGTCGTGACTCATGCCCAGCAGGCGTTCTATTTCTTGCTGTGTTTCACGACTGTCACCTTGGCTATTGTCGTCTTTGGCTTCCTGCTCTTGGTCGCCAATGTAGAACTTCATTACATTTGACTTACGACCACGTTCAATCTTGTAATCAATACCGTTAACTTCAAACTCAATGGTAACCAACATGTTCTTACCGTTAGTTTTATTGATTAAGTTATCTTTGCGAATGTTAGTCAAGGCATTACCATACAAGGCATAGCTCAGTGCGTTAATGATAGTGGTCTTGCCAGTACCATTACGTGCACCTGAATCATCGCCGCCTAGGTCAATGTTTTCACCTAAGACTAAAGTTAAGTCTTTACGGTCAAAGTTAACTGCCTGTGTAGCATTACCTACACTCATAAAGTTTTTTACTGTTAGATGTTTTATTCTAAAACTCATAGGTACCTATAGATATCCAATAGCAGTTTAGGATCATAATGATCACTGTTAATGTTGGTTAAGTTATTTGTTACAATAGTATCAATGCTTTCAAATTGTACATTGCCTAAGACAATATCCTGCCCTATGTCTGTTTTCTTAGCGGGGATCAAGGTCAACTCACGTAGGTCGTACTGCCCTACAAAAGTTTCTTTGATAAATGTTGCTTCTTCGTAGGTAATATCAATGTCAATATTAACGCGAGTGTGCATGCCTTTTAACAACAAAGACTCTGGAGTACGCAGTACGTCACTTAGATTGTACACACGATACCTAGGTTGATCTTCCCACGAATGATATTTAGGTTCTTGCCCCCACTCTAACACCATCATGCCACGAGCATCGTCACTGGCATCTGCATAGTTATGGGGGAAACAGTTACCAATATAGGTAATGTTTTTGTGTGTTTGACGTTTGTGGAAGTGTCCACTAAACACATGATCGATGTGTCCAAAGTCTTCACGTTTAAGTTCACCGTGATCTGGCATCTGTACCATAGCATTCATGTAGAAGTGCGGTAACTCAAAGTGCCCAAACATATATTTGGCATTTAGTTTGCCTATACGCTTATGATCGTCCCCAACAAGCCAAGGAGCGATGACAACGTCGCTGTCGCTAAACCAATCATTAACGATTCTAACGTTGGGCAAGTGTCTAGCCCACTCCACACTCTGAATGTCTCGCTTGTCGCGATAGTAAAGATCATGATTGCCTGGAATAAAGTAAACAATATCAAAAGCATCATTTAGCAACTCCAATGCACGTAGACTATAGTTAAGAGTAACAATGTTGATTGCCGCACGGTTATTGTGCCAGTCGCCCAGGAAGAAACAGGTTTCACAGCCTTCTTCTTTGGCCTTAACAATAAACCACTTGATAAAGTTTAAACAATCGTCGTTGTGTGTTTGACTGTTTGACTTTAATCCAAAATGAATATCGGTGCAGACAGCCGCTTTTTTAAATAAATTAGCCATAAGTGTAGTGTATACTAATTCCTGTTAGTAGGTCTAGTTTAAGATTGCCAAATTAATCGTCAGCACCCCAACCACCGCCACCCCACTCGCCTTGACGAGTATAACTAGGTGTGTAGTTGTTTAGCTCTAAAATATCATCGCGAATGTTTTGATTGCGTTTTTCAATATTTAGAACACGAGTAAAACTATTAGTAATAGCGGCTGTGTAGTAAGCGAAAGGATTTTGCGATTTTGATTCGTCAAATTGTAGACCAATTTGACTCAATTGTAGCAGTGCCTGACTGCGCATCTCGTCGTTGTAGGTGTAACCACGCCAATTACTACGAGTGGCATACCTTTCGCATAACTTGATAAACATGTGTGCTAGTTTAGGGGTCATTTGTCCGTGATCTTTACTGAACTCGCCTGGATTTAATCCTTTTGACCAGTGACTCTTACCCACGCAATACGGTGTATAATCTTCTAACACACGATAGTGTTGAAATGGTGGAAAGTTTACTTTAACATATTTGGCTGGTGCCTTAGGTGCTAGACTAGGATCATCATATTCTGTTTCAAATAGATCGTCATCTTCTAGCTCTTCTTTTAGTTTAGCATCAGCTTTTTTCTGTTTAGCTTCGTCAATAGGAATGTGATCCCAGGTCATAACACGGAAAACTACATCAGTTACGGGAATTTCTGTAACAGGCTTTAAGAATTCATCGAGTTTACGTTTATTGCCCAATGCTAACTCAGCATCCTGTGCTTCTTTAGCCAGTCGTTCGGCACGTAATTTGCGTGCCTCGGTTACAGATTTTTTATTAATTTTTTCTATGCTAGTTACGATAGTATCATAGCTAGTAACAGTATTGTCTACAAAACTACAATATGTTAATTTACTCTTATGTATTTCTTTGAGTATGTCTTTGTTGTTGAGGTAGTTAACCTTTCTCATGTATTAGATTCCTTTTAACTACATACATTATATAGCCTATAAATACACTATACAAGAGGTATTTGGTAATATGGCATTCTTTGCATTTGACACTATAGTAAAAGATCCGGACACGGGACAAGAGGTTGAGTTTGGCAGTTTAAGTAAACGTGCTCAACAGCAAATCCTAGTAGAGGACGAAAAAGCATCTGATGCAGAATTAGGTGCTAGTTTTCAGGCCTTTAAGGCTACAACCGGAACGGCTGGATACGACATGGCTACAGCAGGCTATGTAGCTGGACCAATTGACTCTTCTACCGGCAGCTACAGCACAGAAACTGGATACGTACCAGTTACTAGAGAAGCACCTAGTTTTGCTGGAGGCTATTATGGTGATCAAGTAGAACGTGGTGGCGGTGGATATGATCCTAGAGCATTAGAACCCTACACTCAGGCACCTGACTTTAACGCCACAACTACCTGGACTGGCGGCGGTTATGATCCTGATGCACAAGCAGGCGGCTACGATCCTACTACAGGGTATGTTCAAGGCGCAGGAAACAGTATAGGTGGACAGGCTGCTATTACAGAAACCTACATGGGCGGTAAAGATATCTATGCAGGAGGTTATGCAGGTGAACCATCTGCTGAAGGCGGTGGTGGTTACGACCCTAGCGTAGCTGGATTGAGTGATCCTAAAAATGCTAGACCTGGTAGTAAGCTACCCAACGGATACAGCGGTGCACCAATAGAAGAACCCAGCGTGGCATTCAGTACCGAGCCTGACACAGGCAATGCTAACATGGATCAAGACTGGCGTGTACGAATCAGTTTGTCAGAACGTGCTAGATTTTTTTATAATAGTGTAGAAGGTAATCAGCTGATGAGACCATTAAAAGATACTAACGGGGTGATTTTTCCTTATACTCCAAGTATCACAGTATCACATGTGGCTAATTATTCTTCCACAAATCCTACGCATAGCAACTACTCGCAAAACTTTTACAATAATAGTGATGTAAATGATATTACTATATCAGGTGATTTCACTGTACAAAATATAGACGAAGGCAAGTACCTAATGGCTGCTATATACTTTTTCCGTGCCGCAACAAAAATGTTTTTTGGACAAGGGCCAGGAGTAGGAAACCCACCTCCTATAGTATTTTTAGACGGATACGGCAGTCACTACTTTCCACATGTGCCTTGTGTGATCACAAACTTTAGCCACACACTAAGCCCTGATGTAGATTACATGGAAATACCAATGTCTACATCAAGCATAGCTTCGTCCCAAACAGGTGGACAGCAGGTTACAGAAAGTACTAGAGTACCTACAACTAGTACTATAAGTATTACATTGAAACCACAATATAGTCGTAAAAATCTACACGATAGATTTGATCTTACTAAATTTGCTGCAGGAGAATTATTGCGTGATAGAACTAAAGGTTATGGAGGATTCATCTAATGGCTAAAGTAACTTACAATAGACACAGCCCTTACTTCAACACAGAGCTGTTTGGTACTTTTTTAGATGTAGCCGCAATACCTAATATACCATACGACTCAACTGATGTAGTTTACAAGATAGATGCTATCTATAAATTCCGTCCTGACTTGTTAAGTTACGATATATACGGCACTAGTGCCTTTTGGTGGGTATTTGCAGCTAGAAATCCCAACACAATAAAAGATCCAGTATTTGATTTCTTACCAGGTGCTAGTATCTATGTGCCTAAACGAGCCACTCTAACTGCTGCATTAGGAATATAATCAATGGCAGAAAATTCTATTGTCAGAGTCGTTGAAAGCGGTCCCGGTTATATCGTAGTAGAAGATTCAACCGGTGCTGTAGTCAAACGATCTGGTGTTAAAAACTGGCGCAACAACAATCCAGGGAACATCGTAGCAGGTAGTTTTGCTACCAAATATGGTGCCATAGGTAAAGACACCAGTGGAGGTAGAGATTCTCAAGGCACCACAGTGCCAACAATGGCAGTATTTCCTACATTAGAAGCAGGACAAGCCGCTAAAAAAGCACTGCTTTTTGGGTCAGGGTCTAAATACTTGCCTTTAAGTATATGGGATGCTATAGAAAGATATGCAGGCGATCCTAAAAATCATACAATTGACATCAGCAATTATGCTAAATCCGTAGCCAAAGCAGCAGGTGTCCCTACCAGTGCTAAATGGTCTTCATTGTCATCTAGTCAACAAGATGCAGTGTTGTCTGCAATCTCAAGATTTGAAGGGTTTAAAGTTGGTACAATTACACCAGTTGATCCTTCAAAATATCCTCCAGGTAGTACACCACCAGCATCAACCGGCGCAGCAAGTACAGCAAACAGTGGTAATGCACTTCCGCAGTCAGGTGAGCCAACAACTTCGCGTCCTTCGGCTGCTACAGAGGGCAGAGAAACATCAACATCACGAGAGCCAGTATCAGAAATATCTGTAGTGCCGCCTGAGTTAGCAAAGCCTCCAATAATGAATCCCTTGCACAGCTACGCTAGCTATACCTATAGCATAAGTTTAGCTATGCTGACCATTGATGAATATAATCAAATAGTCAAAGAACAAAAGTATGTACCTAAACGTGTACTAATATCCAGTGCTGGGCGACATGCAGATGCAAAAAGTGCAGACGACCCTAATCAATTCGTGCGAGCAAAATATTTTTCTGAAGACTTTTATTTTGACGATTTAGAAATCACTACTATTGTTGGATTGAACGAGCGTAGTCGTGCCACTAATGCTATTGATTTAAATTTTAGTATCATTGAACCTTATGGTATGAGCCTAGTAGATAGAATTATTAAACTAGCATCAAGTGACGAAGTAAAGGCCAGAAACTATTTAGAACAACCATATCTACTACAAATAGATTTTTTTGGTATAAATGACGCAGGTATTATTATAGGGGCTATACCAAATCAAACAAAACGCATACCTATTAAGCTATTAAAAATGGACATCAAAGCCAGCAACAAGGGTGCAGAGTATAGAATAGAAGCCTGCCCATATAATCACAGTGCGTACAATGTTGCAACATTATCAACACCGGCACACTTTGAAGTTGTTGCAGGAACCGTAGCCAGTTTTTTCCAAAGCACTGAAGCAGAATCTTTTATTGCAGAAGCTAAATCTCAACGTGAAGATCTGTCAAAACGTGGTATTACCATTGGGCCAGACGGACTTGCACGCGGCAGTACCGGCGAAGTTGTACCGCTAACAGCAGTAGATCAACGAACACAGAATATTATCAGTGCTGACCCTGTATATAAAGTAAAAAGTTATGGCAGTGCATATAATGCCTACTACAACGATTTATTAAAAATCAAAAAAATTAAAGTTGCGGATAAAATATATTTTAAATTTGCTCCTGAACTAGCAGAGGCAAAATTTAAACTAGGAAAAAATCTAAGTTATCAAAATGTACCAATGTCAGAAGCTAGCCAAGAATTATCAGTGCGAGCAGGTAAAACAGATGCAGCCAATGCAGGGTTAGATTATAAAACAGCAATCTTTAACATTAATCGAGGTACTAGTATTGAAGCAGTTATTAATTATGTAATACGTAACAGTGATTATATTCAAAATCAATTAACTGTATCAGCAGACTACGGCGCAGATTCTAATGCTTATTTTGAAAAAAAGAATAGTACTAAAAATCTACCATTGAGATGGTTTAAAATTGTTCCGCAGGTTGTGTTAACAGAATACGATAGTGTTAGAAAAGTGTGGGGCCGTGAAATTACCTATAATGTGATTCCCTATGAAGTGTGGAACACAAAGATTGCTGCCGCACCACAAGGCACTTGGAAATACCCAGTTAAAAAATACAATTATTTTTATACAGGCAAAAATACTGACGTATTAGACTTTAACATAGAATTTAATGCACTATATTATACCGCTGTGACAGCTTATAAGCGACACATGGCATCAGTATATGGACTAACAGACTACGACGATAGAGAATTAAATCCAGACAAATATGAAGGTGTAGCAGATCCTAACAACGCAGTACAGCCAATGAAAGAAACACCAATGGTTTTAGATTCGCAGGCCAGAGCCACAGGTGGCAACTATACACCATCTAGTGCAGCAGCAGTGGATGTACAACAAAGTTTGTACGTAACTGCTGGCGGAGACATGTTACAAGGAAGTCTTCATATCATTGGTGATCCTCAGTTCATTAAACAAGATGATGTCTTTTACCCGCCCTACAATGTTATTGATAGTATAACAGGCAAGACAGCAGTGGAACCTCAAACATCAGATGCTAGATTGATTGCAGATGGCAGCCTGCGTATGGACAACAAAGAAGTTTACGTAGAAGTAACTTTCAAAACTCCTATAGACGTAAATGAAACCACTGGTCTTGTTGACTTTGGTGCAGAGTTTCAACAGACTAGTATGTTTAGTGGTATGTACCGTGTACTAACTGTAAAAAATAAGTTTAACGGAGGAAAGTTTGAGCAAACATTAGATCTTGTGAGACTTCCTAGACAAACTAGTTTAGACTACACTAGAGATAATCAAACCACTGAACGAGTAGACACTCCGCAAACCAACACTCTATCTCAAATTACTGAAGCTCCGGCGACAACTACAACAAATAATGCAACAGTTAATTCAACTGAAGCTGTTCCAGCTCCCGGAAACAACCCACAGACGACAGAAGAGGCAGCTCCTACAACAAGCGCAGAACAAAAAGATTTGGCTAAAGTAGTTGCAACGTCAGAAACTCAACCTATTACGGCTAATAATGAACCAGCGGCTACTCCAATCCCAGCAAGCCCAAGCCCAGAAAAATTAGCACTGAAAGAACGAGCAGACGCTCTCGAAGTTATTAAAAATGATACAAACAGAGAATACAACGCTGCCAGTGATCGAGTGGCAGAAATATCTACACAAATTGACAGCCTGCAGATTCGTCTTGAACGATATGAGTCAAGCATATCAGACCCTAATGCAAGTGCAATACGTAAAGAAGAAGCACAAAATAACTTAGCTACAGTGAAAAATCAAATTTCAGCACTTCAAGCACAACTTCCAGCGGCTGAAGCAGAGGAACGACGTCTTCGTCCGCTTAACTTAAAAGCAAGCTCGGACTTTGCAGATGCAAAAGCCGCGTATGTAAGAACATTATAAACATTAAGGTAATTATCAATGGCAATAGATCATCGACAAGGTAATAAAGTTCTTAAACAAGAACGTAGAGAAGACTCACCAGGTACTCGTGTTGACCCCCATCCCTATATAGGTATTGTAAAAAACAATCTTGACCCTACACGTTCGGGTAGACTACAAGTATGGATTCCTGATCTAGGTGGTAACGAAAACGACAGTAAGAACTGGCGTACAGTGGGATATGCTAGTCCGTTTATGGGTACTACTAATATTCAACAAAAAGCCGCTGGTAGTCAAAACGTAGATAATAAATTTACTAATGTTCCTAATACCTATGGCTTTTGGGCAGTTCCGCCTGACATTGGTGTGCAGGTAATTGTTTTATTCATTGCTGGGGATCCTTTACGAGGATATTGGTTTGCCTGTGTTAATAATGGACTAAGTGGTTCAATGATTCCTGGTATTGCCAGTAGCACCAACGTAGATCTAACACATGCTAGTGCAGACATTAAAGCAATTTATCGTCCAGGGACTCCGGCTCCGGTAGCAGAGTTTAACGAAAATAATCCTAACACGTTTTTAAAAGCAGATTTTTACAACAATCCTAAACCTATACACGAACCACAATACAGAGCTTTGATCAACCAAGGTTTAGACAGTGACCCAGTACGAGGAACTGTTGGCAGTAGCAGTCAACGAGAAACACCTAGTAGTGTATTTGGTCTTAGTACACCAGGTAGACCTTTCCCTGATCCAGGTGTTAGAAACCCAGAGACATTCGCAGATCGTGTGGCCAAAGGCCTTATTACAGAAGCAGACTATGCTTATACTACACGTGCTGGTGGACATAGTATAGTACTTGATGATGGTAACATTGTTGGCAAAGATATTCTAATGCGTTTCCGAAGCAGTCAGGGTCATCAGATCATGATGCATGATTCAGAAAATACCTTGTATATTTGTCACGGTGACGGGACCAGCTGGATCGAACTAACTAATACCGGCGCTATTAACGTATATACTAACAACGGATTTAACGTGCGCACCGAAGGCAGTATGAACCTACATGCTGACAACGACATTAATATGCACGCTGGCGGAAAAATTAATATGAAGGCTGTGGCAGGCTTCCAGCTAGATGCAGGATTGATCAATGTACTAAGTGATTCTACAATCACTGTAGGTGCAGGTGGTAAAATAGGATTCAAAGCTGGAGGTACATTTGATGTAGACTCTGGACCTATATCCTTGCGTGCAGGCGGTAAGATTACTATGGAAGGTACTGACATACTTCAAAACAGTGGAGGCACTCGTGCAGTTAAAGCACCAAACCCAATACAGGTTAATACGTTAACAGACACTGCACGTGCCGCAACGGGTCAATGGTTAGCATCTAGTCAATTGAGTTCAATAGTTAAAGTTGCACCAACCCACGAACCTTATGCTAGAGGACAACAAACACCTTTTGCTGAACCCGCTAGTGCAGGAATACAACCAGCGCCGTCTTACAAAGAGTCTGTGGACAACACAAAAAATGCCTCTGGAACTAAGCCTAATGGAGCGAACGAAAACGATCTGCGAGCACAGCCTAGCTCATCTTGCCAGATAGGTCCATTGGGTCCAGAACAAATGACAGCGTATTATGCGCAAATTGCCAAAACTGAAAGTGGCGGACCGTTGGGGTTTGACAAGAAACGATATGCCAGCGAGTACGAAGTGGTTAATACCATTGGCTATGTAGGCAAGTATCAATTTGGTTACATGGCACTAAAAGATCTTGGATACCTAACCAGTAACTGTAACAGTAATGCACAGATGAGAAATCCTAACATGTGGACTGGAAAAAATGGTATGGATAGTCTAGACACATTCTTAAAATCAGCTGCGGGCAAAGCAGAACAGGAAACAGCTATATGCGACTATACCCGTCGTAACTACAATACCTTGTGTAAAATAGGCGCAGTAGATAAAAACATGCCACCAGAAGATGTTGCGGGTGTTCTAGCAGTTAGTCACTTGTTAGGCCCAGGCGGTGCTAAAAATTGGCGTAACGGTAAAGGTGGTGCAGATGCTTATGGTACTACGGGAGACAAATATTTCCAAAACGGCAAATATGCTGTAGCAGCCCTGGCACCTAAAGTTGCTACGTTAGACCAACCTAAGACTGCATAGGATAAATATTTTTATGGCTACATTTTACAAAGGTTTTAGTACACTAGTTCCTAATAAGAAGTTTCGTCTCACAGACATGCAACTTATTAAACAGGATATCATTAACCATTTCAATATCCGCAAGGGGGAAAAGTTAATGAATCCTAACTTTGGCACTATTATCTGGAACGTTTTACACGAGCCATTTACTGAGGAATTAAAATCAGTGATCACTGAGGACGTTAAAGCCATTGCCAAATACGATCCTCGCGTGGCTTTTGAAAATATTGTAGTCACAGAGTACGAGCAAGGGCTACAGATCGTAATTAGTCTACGCTATCTACAAACGAACGAAAGCTCAACCATGAGTTTACAGTTTGACAACGAAAGTCGACAACTTTTAGCCAACTAATAAAATACGCTGTTTATTCCTAAAATAAATACATTATAATAGGAATCACGTATGGCTATCACTACAAGACAAACTAGTTTATTGGTCGCAGAAGACTGGACCAGACTGTATCAAACTTTCCGTAACGCGGACTTTCAAAGCTATGATTTTGAAACTCTACGTGCTAGTATGATCAGTTATTTGCGATTATACTACCCTGAAGATTTCAATGACTATATTGACTCTAGTGAGTTTGTTGCATTAATTGATCTTATTGCTTTCCTAGGGCAAAGTATAGCATTCCGCGGTGATTTAAACGCACGCGAAAACTTTATTGACACTGCACAGCGTCGTGACAGCATATTAAAACTAGCACGATTGATTAGTTATAATCCTAAACGTAATATTCCAGCCAGCGGTCTACTAAAAGTTGATAGTGTAAGTACTACTGAAGCAATTTTTGACAGTAACGGTATCAATCTAGGCGGTCTTGTGATTACATGGGCAGATTCAGGTAACGACAATTGGTTAGAACAATTTACCGCAGTACTGAATGCTAGTCTAGTTAGCAATCAAATTATTGGTAAACCTAGTAACAGTCAAATTATCAACGGAATTATTAATGACGAATATCAAGTTCGTTTAGTACCTAGTATTGTTCCTACCTATGCGTTTAGCGCAATAGTGGGTGGCACTGATGTATCTTTTGAAATGGTAAGTCCTACTAGTTCAGGCGAAAGCTATGTTTATGAAGTACCACCGAGACCTAACTTACCTTTTAACGTCCTATATAAAAATGACAATTTAGGTAACAGCAGTTCTAACACTGGATTCTTCTTGTATTTTAAACAAGGTAATTTAAAGTCTGCAGACGTTGCTTTTACAGAAGCATTACCAAATCGTGTGTACAGTTTGCCAATTGATAATATTAACAACACAGACGTTTGGGTATACAAACTAGATGCACAGGGAAATCCTGTTGAACTGTGGACTGCGGTACCATCAGTAAACAACACTAACGTTATCTACAATCAAAGCAGCGATCGTAAAATTTATCAAGTGGTAACACGTGCCGGTGACCAAATTGACATAGTATTTGGCGATGGCGCATTCAGCGACATTCCCCAAGGCAACTTCCGTGTATACTACCGTGTCAGCAACGGTCTAGACTATAAAGTTACCCCAAGCGAAATGCAGGGTGTTGTAGTACCAATTAATTATATTAGTCGCAGTGGTCGAATAGAAACTCTAACAGTTCGTGCGAGTCTACAATATACAGTAACTAATGCTACCAGTCGTGACACTATAGACGACATTAGACAAAAAGCACCACAGCAATTTTACACACAAAATCGTATGGTAACTGGCGAAGATTACAATATCTTACCCTATACGTTGTTTAACGACATCCTAAAAATCAAAGCGGTCAACCGCACTAGCTCTGGTATTAGTCGTTACTTAGATGTTATTGATGTAACTGGAAAATATTCTAGCACAAACATTTTCTGTGAAGATGGTAGATTATACAGAGATCCGTTTATCAGTACTTTTAACTTTGACTACAACACTGTAAATGATATCTATAAAGTTATCTATAATCAAGTCAATCCTTTGACCAGTGCTAAAGAAACAGTACAGTATTATTATGCAAACTTTCCTCTGATCACAGTCAGCGATATTTACTGGAATCGCAGCAGTACTATCGCCAACGGAAGCACAGGGTATTTTTACGATAGCCAAGGCAAAATACTTCAAGTTGGTTCTATAGTAGCCAGCAACTACAAGTACATTAGACAAGGAGCCATTGTTAGATTCAGTGCAGGTGCAGGCAATTATTTTGACTCACGAAATATTATACAAACAGGCACACCTAGTAAACCTGGTGACAAGTTTTATGTATATGCTGCGGTAGAACAACTGATAGGTGATGGTACTAATGCTGGTCAAGGTAATCTTGACAATGGTACTGGCCCAGTGATTATTAACCAAGTAGTTCCGCAAGGCGCTATAGCTGATCGAGTTTTTGCAGTATTCAATACCGCATTCAGTGAAGCACTGGTAGCTAATATGGTAAGTTACATTCAGGCCTACGAGGATTTTGGTCTACGTTATGACGTTAACACAGGGGAATGGAAAATCATTCTACCTAACGATCTAGACCCGTCGGAAACATTTGATTTGACCTTTAGCGGTATTGTGTCCGGCAGTGCTAGAGATTCTAGTTGGTTGATCCGTTTCCAAGCAGTAGGTCAAACCTACACAGTACACTATCGAGGACTTAATTATGTATTTGAGAGTGTGTTAGAAACTGATTTCTATTTTGATGATACTGTCAAAATCTTTGATGCAGCTACAGGGCAAACAGTCTACGATCAAATTAAAATATTAAAAACTAATAATCAACCTGACAGTGCGCAACCATTGTCTTTAGACTACACTTGGTATGTATATAAAAATATTATTGAATCTGACGGATACGAAAACGGCAGTAAGATCTTAGTAACGTTCCCTGACAGTGATAACGATGGTATGCCAGACAATCCAGAATTGTTTGAGTTACTAGTTGCACCTGAGATCAACACAGACAGCAAGTATGTGTACTTCCGTAATGAATCAGGATATGATAACTTTGTGGTACAGACTCCTGTAGATAGTGACGATGTGTTAAGCATATACAACACTCTTCAAGAAGCACAAGTGGCAGCTACATTGTATAGAAACGGACAATTATTTTATTTCCCAGGCTCCAATGAGTTCTATCAACTATCAATTGTAAATGATTCTGTGTACAATCTTAATCAAGTTACTAACTACGTGGCTAAGATTGGTCGACAAAAATTATATTTCCAATATAGACACAACAGTCCTAACTATCGACGTATAGATCCTAGTCCTAACAATATTGTAGATTTGTATGTATTAACTAAACAATACGCTACAGATTATATGGCTTGGGTACAGGATACTAGCAATTCACTAGTACAACCAACAGCGCCAACCAGTGAAGAACTTGGTCTTAGCTATGGTAATTTAGAAAACTATAAGAGTATTTCAGACACTATTATCTACAATCCAGCTAAGTTTAAACCAATATTTGGCGCCAAGGCAGATCCTACTCTGCAGGCTACCTTTAAGGTAATTAAAAATCCTAATGTAGTGATCAGTGATTATGATGTACAAACATCAGTGATTGCTGCCATTAACAATTATTTTGCTGTGGCTAACTGGGATTTTGGTGAAACTTTTTACTTCAGCGAATTAAGTGCATACCTGCATCAGATACTAGCACCAAATATATCTAGTATATTGATTGTTCCTGCTAGTGCAAACAGTCCTTTTGGTAGTTTGATGCAGATTAATGCCGATGTAAATGAAATTATTGTTAGTGCTGCTACTGTGGACAATGTTCAGATTATCAGTGCTATCACTGCCGCGCAAATCAACCAACTTGCGCTGGGTTAAATACTATATAACACTTGAGAATGGTACAATAAATGGCTGTTAAAAAGACAATAAATTTTCTTCCAACGATATTCAGATCTGATGTAAACTCCAAGTTTCTATCAGCAACAATGGATCAACTTGTTGAAGAACCTAACCTAGTAAAACTTTATGGATATATAGGACGTAGATTTGCTCCTACTTATAAAACAGGTGACAGTTATATTCAAGAAGAATCTGGTGCTAGACAAAACTATCAACTTGAGCCCGGCGTAGAAGTAAAAAACAAATCAGGCGATGTTACTTTTTTTAGTAGCTATCCTGATTTGTTGAATAAAATTAGATACTATGGCGGCAAAATTGACAACCATAGTCGACTATTTGACAGTGAATATTATAGTTTTGATCCGCAGATAAGTTACGATAAACTAGTTAACTTTAGTCAGTACTACTGGTTACCTAACGGTCCTGATGCAGTACAGGTTAACACTGAAGGTATCAACCTAAGACAAACTTACATCGTTACTAGAAACACAGCCACAGGCGAATATGTGTTTACTAGTGAAGGACGAGTAGACCACAGTGTGACCTTGGCCAGAGGCGGTACTTATAAATTTATAATTAACCAACCTGGATTCCCGTTTTGGATTCAAAGTGAACTAGGCACTGACGGGTTGATAAACGCTACTCCCACAGTAAGTTCACGCGATGTACTAGGCGTAGAAAACAACGGTACAGATGTGGGAACGGTAACGTTCAAAGTTCCGCTATCAACTGCTCAAGATCGATTCATTGCTATGCCTAATGTCTACAATGTAGACTACGCAGCACCTTTAAAATACAGTGATTTACAAAATCAATTCTTAAGTCAATTTCTAGCAAACTTTCCACAATACGCTGGTATTACTGGACAGTTAGATGGCAAGTATCTAATCTTTATCATTCCTGAAGGTGCAGAAAACTACGGTGAAGAAGCATTCACTAATCCAACAGTTATAGATCCGGTTACTAATAATGTGATCGCAGGATATGATGTAGGATATGTAGTGCCAACTGCTGACCGATATGGTGTCTGGCAGGTAAAATTAGTATCTGTTCCAAATGTTACAGAAAAACTTGTAAGACTAATACCAATACAACAGGTCAACGTAAATGAAAAAGTCTACATTAAATCAGGACTTAGATACGCCAATAAAGAATTCTACAAAGAGATAGATGGCCTCTTCCGCGAAGTGCCATTGATAACCAGTATACTTGATGAACTATGGGCGCAAGACGGTGTGTCTGGCACTATCTATAAATCATTAAAAATCATTGACTATACTGACTGGTCTATAGATGTACAAAAAGATATCTTAGGTAAAAAGTTTTATACTAGTCCTAACGGTGTACAGTTTACATCAGGACTAAAAATAGAATTTGGCACAGATGTAGTCCCTAGTAGCTATCAAAACAAACAGTATTATGTTGAAAATGTTGGCGATAGTATAAGATTAGTCTGGACAGAGTTACTAGCTACGCCTGAACGATATCGTGAAGAGCTAGAACTTAACTATCCTACAGGCATAGGAGAAAACCTAGCCAACGCAGAATACATTACAATCAAACGAGACTCATTGGATTTAAATGCTTGGTCTAGAAATAATCGTTGGTTTCATAGAGACGTAATATTAGCCACATCAGAATATAACGATACCACACCAGTGTTTGATCAAAATCATCGAGCACGTAGACCTATTATACAGTTTGAATCAGACTTACAGTTGATTAATGAAGGACGTATCGGTAAGCAGGCTATTGATATCTTAGATGTAACTACCATTGATCCGTTTACAGAATTACAAGGCAAAACTTTAGCTGAAGCATTTGGTATAACCTTAACTGATGGTCTACGTGTGCTGTTTGCTAATGCTGTTGACCCGTTAGTTAAAAATAAAATTTATGTAGTAAATTTAGTTCAATATGGATACGATACTGTATTAAACACACCAACTGGTGATTATCATATTGACTTACGTATTGCTGATGACGGTGAAAGTTTAGCCTATGATACTGTAGTAGTAAAAAACGGTAATTTTAAAGGTAGCCAATGGTGGTATGACGGTATTAATTGGAACGAAAGTCAGCAAAAAACAGAACTACAACAATATCCATTATTTGATGTAGCTGATATCAACGGAAAAAGTTTCACTGAATACGAAAGATCATCGTTTGTTGGTACTCAGTTATTTGGATTCTTAGAATCTTCTGCAGGCGTAGTTGACGGGGTACTACAGATTCCATTAAGCTATAGAACTTTAGCTACTCAAGGTGAATTAGAGTTTGAAACATTCTTTAACACAGATACTTTTGAATACGTTGAAAACGGGGCTACACAAACGCTTCCTATTGCATCAGGATTCTTGAGAAAAATTGTTGATCGAGAAACACTAGCACCTCGTAACACATGGAAAACAGTAGTAGAAGACACTAAACAATATCAACTAATCGGATATATTGCTAACGGTATTGCAACCAATTTTGAAATTGATATATTACCTGCATCTGAAGAAAGCATACCTTATCTAAAAGTTTTTAAAAATTTCGTTTATCAAAATACTGATCAATGGATCCTTGTAGAGAACACAGTTAGATTAGTTAAGTCCCAAACTTTTGTAGGTGACGGCCTAACAACATCATTTACCTTAGGTGACTCACCTATCAACGGTGTTATTGTAAGTATCGATGGTATACTGCGAGCTCCAAGTACGTTTGGTATAGCAGGGAACGTGATTACATTCTCTACTGCTCCTTCAGCAGGTACAATTATAGTGTTCCGCACTATTCAGGTACCCGCAGAAAATGATAAGATAGACATACTAGTTTATAGTAATAATACCAGTGATCTTGGACTGTATCAAGTTCCTGTTAATTTAGAACTAAATGCGCAGAACACAAATATAGAAACTGTTACCCTAGGACAGATGAGAAATCACCTAGTAGTGCAAGCACAAAATAGCACAGTTTTAGAAGGCGAAGTACTAGGTGTTAGCAACTTACGAGATATCGAAATTAAACAACAAGGTGGACGTATTCTGCAGAACAGTGCACCAATACCACACGCTAGTTTGTTCTTGTTAGAAGATACTGCCAATTTCATTGACAGCGTTCGATACGCTGCTATGGAGTATAATAAATTTAAGAATAAGTTCTTAGGTCTTGCAACATCATTGCCGGGAGTTAACCCGATTGATCCCGTGGCTGGTGTAGACTTAATACTAACCAATATCAACGCCATTAAAAATAAAACATTCCCATGGTATTATAGTGATATGATACCTTATGGTACCTTAAAAAATACAATCAAACGTACAGTATTCAACCCATTGGACAGTGACTACGAAATTACTAATGTGTTCAACGATGAACAACTTAGCAATCAAGCTGTGCTAGTTTATCTAAATGGTTTACAACTGATCAAAGGCATAGACTATATTTTCCTTAGAGATCGTCCAGCTATCCGTTTAATTAACTCAACATTAGAAAATTTAGAAGTCGATGATATTATTGAAATAGTTGAGTACAGTAATACTGACGGAAACTATATTCCTGAAACTCCAACTAAACTAGGACTTTGGCCTAAATTTACGCCTGAAGAATTTTTAGATAAAAATTATAGAGAACCTATAAATGTTATTCGCGGCCACGATGGTAGTATTACTCCAGCATTTGGTGACTATCGAGATGACTTCTTACTAGAGTTAGAAAAACGCATCTATAACAATATCAAAGTTCCTGCCGCAGACAATTTCCAAGAGTTATATTCGATACTGCCAGGTAAGTTTAGAGATAATGACTATACACTAGCAGAAGCTAATCAGATCTTAGGTAAAAGTTTCTTAAATTGGGTAGGTAATGCTAGATTAGATTTTACTAGCAACTCTACATTCTTATCAAACGATCCGTTTACATGGAACTACAGTGCCTTTGGAGATAGGATAGATGGTGACTTCTTACCAGGAAGCTGGCGTGCATGTTATCAATATTTCTATGATACACTTCGTCCACAGTTAACTCCGTGGGAAATGTTGGGATTCTTTGAAAAACCAGACTGGTGGGAAGGCTACTATGGTCCTGCACCTTATACTGGTGGTAATAAACTTCTATGGGACGACCTAGAAGCAGGTCGCATACGTCAAGGTAGCAGAGCAGGTATTGACTTAACCTTTGCACGTCCTGGATTATCTAACATAATTCCAGTTGATGAGAACGGTAATATTCGTCCACCATCACAAATCTTAACTAGAGGTTACAAAGCTAATATTGCAAATAGACCGTGGTCAGTGGGTAATCAAGGCCCTGTAGAATTTGCTTGGCGCCAAAGCAGTGATTTTCCATTTGCGGCACAACAAGCAATGGCTGTGGCCAAACCAGGGCGTTATTTTGGTTTGTTAGCAGATACTTACAATTATAGATACAATAAAGATATAGGACAGTATCTAACCAGAAATACAAATCGTCATATCACACAGTTTGATATTAACTTTAATGGCAATAGTTCTAACGGCACAATCTATAGAAGTGCAGGATATATCAACTGGATAGCAGATTACCTAACCAATCAAGGTATCAATCCTGGCGTTAAAATTATTGAACTTGTACAAAATTATCAAGTTAAACTTGCGTACAAAACTGCAGGATTCACTGATCAAAAATATCTACAGGTACTAGCTGAACAGGTTAGTCCTGGTAGTTTAGGTGATAGTATTGCTATACCTAACGAAAACTTTAACGTACACTTGTACAAGTCTACACCAATCAACACTTTAAGATACAGTGCAGTTATTGTAGAAAAAACAACCACCGGATATACAGTTCGAGGATATGATCTAAACAATCCGTTCTTCATCATAATTCCAAGCGTGGCCAATAACAATGTCTATACTATCAGCGTATTAAACAGCAGAGCTACTATATTCAAAGACTATCAAAATGTAACCTTGTCTGTACCGTACGGTTATGAATTTAATACACAACAACAGGTAGTTGACTTTTTAGTTAGTTATGAACGTTACCTAACAGGGTTAGGAGTTCAATTTGAAACTTTAGACAGCGATCTAGGCCTAGTACGTAATTTTGTTACAAGCTCTAAAGAATTTTTATTCTGGGCACAGCAAGGATGGAAGAGCGGAAACATTCTAGTTCTTAGTCCTATCGTTAATACTCTGGAAGTAATTACAGCAAATGCTATAGCAGATGCTATTGAAGACAGTCAATTTGGCAGCAAAGTTTTTGACGTAAACTTCCAATTGATTAGAAATAACAATTATGATGTTCTAAGATCATCAACACAATTTAAATTAACTCTAACTGGTGAAGGTGCAGTTATGGGTTATGCAGAAATTAATTTTGTTCAATACGAACACGTGTTGATATTTGACAATACCACAGTGTTTAACGATGTTATCTACGAGCCAGAATCTGGTAGTCGTCAATATCGACTAAAACTAATAGGTCAAAAAACTGCGGCTTGGGATGGTAGTTTATATGCACCAGGCTTTATCTATAATAGCGGTAAAGTAGACGAATGGAATCAAGGTCGAGATTATCTTAAAGGCGACTTAGTACAGTATAAGAATCAGTTTTATACAGCACTGGATAATATTTCTGCTGCTCCAGAATTCCAATTTAGCAGCTGGCAAGTACTTGAAAATAACGAGATCAAAACAGGGCTACTACCAAACTTTAGTACTATAGCGGCTCAAGCAGAAGATTATTATGACAGCTACGGTATCATTAAAGATAAAGATCAGATACAACAAAGTCACAGTCTGATTGGATATAAACCAAGACAATATCTGTCAGATTTGGGTCTTACTGATACTACACAAATTGAATTCTATAAAGGATACATTAAGCAAAAAGGTAGCGCCAACGCTGTTAATCAAATGTTAAATGCAGTGTTTAACAACCTAAACAGCGACATTAAATTCTATGAAGAGTGGGCCTTGCGAGTAGGAGAATACGGTGCACTGCACAGTAATCCTTACGTTGAAATTCCTTTAGACGAAAATTCATTTGGTGTCAATCCAGCGATTGCACGTTTTGTTGAAGGTGATGACTACAACCTAGGTGATGGTATTACAGTTTTCAATGAAAGCCAACTATATAAATCAGAAGGCGATTTTAACGGAACTATTGCACTAAATCGTACTAGTTCTAGCAACTACGACAATGATATTCCCACAGCGGGCTTTGTCAGCATTGATGATGTTGATATGACCATCTATGATCTTAACAACTATCAAGACTTAGTAGCCAACGGCGGATTAGAACAACTTGGTAGTGGTTTTACTATATGGTGTGCTAAAGATTTTAATCAACGCTGGAACGTATTCCGTGTTACTGAAACAGAAAACACAGTGTTAAGTGTAGAAAACAGTCTTGACAATTACATTACTTTCCGTACTAAGTTTCCGCACAGACTAGCTAAAGATGAGTTATTTGTAGTTAAGAGTTTTGACCCTGCATTTGACGGTTTCTATAGAGTATATGAAGTAATTACCAACAAAGAAGTAATGGTAGAATACGCTGGTGATACTTCAGAATTAACAGTTTTAGAAGGTGACGGTATACTATTCCGTCTAGACAGCTTGCGATTCTTGTACATGGAAGATGCACGTCAATACTTCCCACCACACGGTTGGCAAGTAGGTGAAAAGATTTGGATTGAGGATGATGCACCAACTTCATTAATACAAGGCCAACCTGTAGCCACACCAAACAACACATGGAAAGTTTATGAAAAAACTCGCCCATGGAATGTTACACAGGAATTAGATAGAACCAGTACATTTAGTAACGCTAACGGTTTTGGTACCAGCATCAAGATGACCGAAGACAATCAAATTATTGTTTCAGGTGCACCATATCAAGGTAACACAGGTGTCGTAAATACATTCTTACGAGATTATGAAGGATCATTTAATGAGAACTTTGTAATACAACCTAACGCTGGTAATGCTACAGTAACTACACAAAGTTTTGGTTACGCAGTTGATCTGTCACAGAATAAAACAGATAAAACAACTTATCTAGCAGTTGGTGCGCCACTGAGCGACATAAACAGCCAGGCAAACGTTGGTCTTGTTTATGTGTATAAGAAAGGACCTAGTGTAACTGGTTTTAGTCCTGCACAGGTTTTAGTCGGTAACGTTGCACAAGATCAATTTGGTTTTAGTATAGCATACAATCAAAATGGTGATTGGCTATATGTAGGCAGTGTAGGTAATAATGGCAAAGTTAATGTGTATGGACTGAGACGATTTGTAGAAGAACGCTCAGTCATAGTTGCTGTTAGTTCCGGTGCAACAACACTTACAGTACCATTTGCGAGAGATACTAACGTAAGCTCAACAGATGCTAATAGTCTATTAATTACAACATTTAATAGAACATACATTCCTGTAGTAGATTACACAGTAAGCGGACAAACAGTAACATTTAGAAATGCCTTTACAGCTAACGCAGATGTTACAGTATCACAGGGTCCGTATTATACGATGTTGAACAACGGAGCAGCATTAACACACCCAACAGGTAGTACCAATACACAGTATGGTTATGCACTGAGTTCTAGTTTTGACGGCGCACAGCTCGCAGTAGGTGCTCCTAACGCTAACGTATATGTTGGCGGTTCTTGGGCAATAGGTGCAGGTGTGGTGTATGTTTATGATCGTGTGATTGAAGCATTCAAAGCTGACGGCGGCACAGATTACGTGACACAAAGTACTATTACTAGTGTGTATAAAGTTACCATCGAAGATGTAGAAGTCAATGATTATATCATTGTAGGATCTAACACAGTACGTTTCTTAACTCCACCACAAGTGGGCAAAGTTATATTTGTAGAAACAAATGAATTTAAACTGCTAGAACAAATCACAGGCGATGCTGAATTTATTCAAGCTAATGCTGCACTAGGTACTAGTTTAACTATCTGTTCTAATAACTGCGCTATTTACATTGGAGCACCTTTTTATGATAACGGCACTGCGTTCAACACTGGGGCAGTTTACAAGTTCCACAGTAAAGGACGCTTGTACGGAACTAACGTTGGTAGAATACAGAATCCAACATTTATACCAGGCGACAGTATTCGTTTAGACAACTTTGAAGTAGTTGTAACAGGTACTACGTTAGATGATCTTGTAGATGATATTAACAATGCAGGCATCTTAGGTGTTAGTGCTGTTAATGAAAACGGTTATCTGAGACTAAACACTGATAAAACAGTGGCTAAAAACTTGCTACGTTTATTAGCAGGTCAGACCGCTGGTAGTGAGAGTGTGTATAATCGAGCAGGTATGGCAATTTTTGCACAGATGCAATTGATCACGAATCCATTTGATAGTCCTGGTGAATATTTTGGAACCAAAGTAAAACTGGCTGCCAACGCATACATGTTGGTAATTGGTAGTGGACGCGGCACAACAAAAACATTTACAACATTTGACGATGAAACTACTACTTACGATAATCGTTCAACCCCATTCTTTGACGATGTAGTTGGTAGCGGAAGTGTATATATCTACGAATTATATGATGATCCTCGCGACAAGGTAGAACATCCAGGCCGTTATCAATATTGTCAACAGTTAAATCCAGAGAATTTAAATCCTGGCGACCAATTTGGTTATGCGTTAGATATTGAAGGATCATATATTATTATCAGCGCACCTGCCGATGATGCTGAAGGTGCCAATGCAGGTGCAGTATATGTGTTTAATAATCCTGCAAAGACGCGCGGTTGGAATCTAATACACTATCAAGAAGAAACAGTTGATGTTGATAGTATCAGCAGAATGTATCTATACGATAGTAGAAATAATGTTATTGTAAATAATCTACAGTTCATTGATCCAGCTAAAGGTAAAATTTTAGGCCAAGCAGAACAAGAAATAACCTATAAAACAGAATACGATCCTGCGCTATATAATCGTGGTAATAACGCTGCAGTTAGCCTGAACCAAAACATATCCTGGGGAGAAACTCAGGTTGGACAAGTGTGGTGGGATCTCAGTGCTATTCGTTTCGTTGATTATGAACAGGGAACACTAACCTATCGCAGTATTAATTGGGGAGGTATATTCCCAGGATCAACTGTGGGCGTTTATGAGTGGGTTGAAAGTGATGTACCTCCTAGCCAATATGTAGAGAACGATGGCGATGGTGTACCTAAACACCCTGATGACAGTGCGTATGTTGAAAATATTTTTGTTGATCCTATAACAAACGTTATTATTACCAAGTATTATTTCTGGGTATCAGATAAAACTACAGTAGATCCAACAAATACTCGTAGACGTATACCTGTTGCTACAGTTAAAGAATTAATCCGTAATCCAAAATCTCAAGGTATTGCCTACGGTGCAGTGATTCGTAACGATTCAGTAATACTATACAACGTGAATCCATTCTTATCAGCTAGTGATACGATATTACACATAGACTATCAAGAGTCAATCAATACAAACATTATCCACAGTGAGTATGAACTGTTACAAGAAAATAATGTTGATGCAGTGATACCAACTAAATTAATTAACAAAATGATTGACAGCCTAAGTGGTACTGATGCGGCAGGTAATATTGTACCAGACCCAACTTTAAATGCAGCGGAACGTTACGGTATAAGTGTGCGTCCAAGACAAAGTATGTTTGTGGATCGTTTAGCAGCTATGAAAGAATTAGTGGCATTTGCTAACCGTGTGTTCTTAGAAACACCGATCACAAACAATTTTGATTTGTCTGCATTAAATGGTCAAGAACCAATGCCTAGTAAGAAGTTAAACGAGTACCACGAAAGTGTGCCCACAGAAATTGAATTAGGCTATCTAGATGTAGAAACCCTAGATACAGGACATATTGTGCTAGTTGAAAGCGACTCGACACAGAATGGACTATGGGTACTGTACGAGCTATCAGACAGCAACGTTTGGGAAATTAAACGAATTCAAAGCTATAAAAATAGTTTATACTGGAACTATATAGATTGGTACGCAGCAGGATACGGTCCTACTACTAAACCAAATTACAGTGTAGACACTTATGTTGACGCATTAAAATTACCCTATGCTCCTGATGATTTAATTAAAGTTAACAACATAGGTAATGGTGAATGGCAACTGTTCATAGTCAACAGCGACAGATCATTTACCGCAGTAGGTATACAAAACGGTACAGTTCAACTAAATGAAAAACTAGGCAACTTTGCTGATAATGGTATAGGTTTTGGTAATCAAGGATACGACACAATACGTGCAGACCAAAGCCCTAACATTGAAACTCGTAGTATTCTAACTGCATTAAAAGATACAATCTTTATTGATAATCTGGCAGGTAAGTTTAACGAACTGTTCTTTGTAATGATTAACTACTTACTAACTGAACAGACCTATGTTGATTGGTTATTCAAATCAAGTTTTGTTAGCGTGGTTCATAAATTAAGAACTTTAAGTCAGTTCCCAAGCTATGTTCGAGACAACCAAACATACTACCAAGACTACATAAATGAAGTTAAACCGTACAGAACTAAGATACGTGAGTATACTATTAACTACACAGGTACTGATGAGTTCCTTGGTGGACTAACAGACTTTGACTTACCAGCGTACTATGACACTGCTTTGGAAGTTTTCCGTAGTCCAAGTGGAGAAGAATTAGAAAAAGATTCTGCACTATGGCAAACAGAAACTTATAATCAATGGTACAATAATCGTGCGCTATCAGTACAGAGCATCACTATAAGTGTTGCTGGTGCAAATTATACAGCACAACCTGTGGTTACTATTACTGGCGGCGGCGGCACTGGTGCCGCAGCGGTAGCAGTAGTAGATGGTAACACAGGTGCTATCAGCAGCATCACAGTTACCAATGGTGGTAGTGGATATATTACTATTCCTACAGTTACTATTAACGGTAATGGTACAACACCGGCCGAAGCAGTGGCAGTTATGAAAAACTTCTATGTAAGAAGTTTTGAAACTACTATGAAATTTGACCGTGTTACATATCACAGCACAGTTAAAGAATGGGCACCTAATACAGCATACCGAGTGGGTGATACAGTAACACATGCCTACTTAGATGGTGAAAACCTAATTAGAAAAGCCTACTCAGTTAAATCAAATATTGTAACAGGCTCTACATTTATTCCTTCGGACTACACTGAATTAACAGCAAATGTGTTTGCTACAGCAAATGACAGAATAGTTGGTTTCTACCAACCACGCAGCGATATGCCTGTAGTTGAAACAGTTACCAGAGAGATCACTGTAGCTCAACCGGTGACCGACAGTAATGTAATGTACGTAACATCATTACCTGGTCTACGTAGAAATATGACGATCAGCAGTAATGTTGCTAATGCGGCTTCTATTACAGAAGTAGTTTCGGGTGTGTTACTGTTAAGCGGAAATGTTACTGCTAATGTAGGTAGCTATATTATTCAACCAGCTACGGGTGCTAATGTAGAAATTCTTGCAAACTTGTCAACACTGTACGGTAATATTACTAACGCTTATCGTGTAGGTTCTTACATTACAGGTTATGAATTTAATTTAGCTAATGTGATCAGTATTGTTGATAATAGCGGAGTTAATGCTGTAGTAACAACAACATCTGTATATCCTGTGGCAACCAATGTAGTGGCATTAGAATTAGATAGAGAACAGACACAAGCACAAGGTAATGTGTTGCTGGCTACATACCAAGGCTTAGATCAGTTATTATCAGGAATTGAATATCCGGGAGTACAACTACAAGGTGCAGACTTCTTGCAGAATCCTGGATATGACGCACCATTTGGATCAGTATATGATAACTTGGATTATGATGCAGACGGTACCCCGTTACTAAGCGAATCTAGTTTAGACACAGTTATACGTAGTAGCTATACTGACTTATTATTAGGTACACGAGCAGAAGATATTAATGTCACAGGCGGGGAATATATTGACAGATATTCAAGTCATGCTCCAGAAGAACTAGTACCTGGCAGAGTGTACGATACTCTAGACATGCAGATCTACACTAAGATCAATGGTAACACTGAAGTATTGGGTTACCGTGTGTTTAATAACATGCTTGATTACGTAAGCTATACACGTATTGCTGACGCATATTCAACTACGCTGACACAGGCATTGTTACCAACAGATACAACTATTCACGTAGCAGATGCCAGCGTGCTTATGGTGCCAAACCCAGCAGCTAACTTACCAGGTATAGTGTTTATTGGATGTGAAAGAATTGCTTACTACAGCATCAACACAGTGACTAACACCATTGGTCAACTGCGTAGAGGTACACACGGTACAGCAATTATGCCTGTACACGGAATTGGCGCACGTGTGATAGATTCTGGCTTTAGTCAATTAGTTCCAACCCTGACTACAGGTGTTGCAGGCGCCAACATTAACGTGTGGTTAAATGATGGAGTTGGTGTTGCTGCTGATGGTACAGGGCTTGAAGGATCGACTACAACTGCCGCATTGTTCCTAAAAGCGGCAACAGCAGAAAATATCCAAATTGCAACCGTATCTGAAATGATCACCACTGAAGATGCGGTAAATACATTAACGACTGAAGATGGTAATATACTTGTTGAGGAAGACCAAGCATGACAATAAAAATTAGCGAATTAAGCAATTTGCCTGCGGTACTGGCCAATGTTCAGATACCAATGGTTGCCAATGTCGCAGGAACATTAACTACTGTAAAAGGTAATGTAGGACAGATTACTGATTACATTTTAGGTACATCAGGCGCAGACTACGCAAATATTGTAGCCAACGCCGCAGTACAAGCAGGACAGATTGCAACACTCACAAGTAATGCCGCTGTACAAGCAGGAGCTATTGCAGACATTTATAGCAACTTAGCAGTAAAGACAGGGCAAATAGCAGATCTGCAGGCAAACGCTGCAACACAAGCTGGACAGTTGGCTACTTTAACTGCTAATGCGGCTGCACAAGCAGGTGAACTAGCTACACTAACTGCTAACGCAGGTGCACAAAGTGGTGACTTATCTACTTTAACTAGTAATGCCGCAGTGCAAGCTGGTGAACTAGCTACACTAACTGCTAATGCGGCTGCACAAGCAGGTGAACTAGCTACATTGACTAGTAATGCCGCAAGTCAAGCTGGACAGTTGACAACTCTTACAAGTAATGCCGCTGTGCAAGCAGGTGAACTAGCTACATTAATTTCTAATGCGGCAAGTCAAAGTGGTGCTATCAGCGCAGTGGCTGCAAACGTAACGTTACTACAAAGTGATGTTGCTAACCTTACTGCTAATGCAGGAGCACAAGCAGGTAGTATTGCTACGCTAACCAGCAACGCTGCGGTACAAGCAGGAGACATAGCAACTATCTATGCTAACTTAGGTGCTGTTAGCGGATCGTTAACTACCTTGACCAGCAACGCCGCAGTACAAGCAGGAGATATCGCAACTATCTATGCTAACTTAGGTGCTGTTAGCGGAAGCCTAAGCGACCTTGATAGTAATGCAGCAGTACAGGCAGGGATATTGCAGGGATTAATCAGTACATTTGACAATATTAGTTTTGCTAACATAACTATTGCTAGCCCAACTAGTCCTGGATTTAAAGGTAACATTACATATGATGCTAGCTACATTTATTTCTGTGTAGATACAAACGTATGGATTAGAACCAGTCGTATAAGTTGGTAAAACACTAGGCTATGAATACGATAAATAACAATATTGAAGAAAAAAACAAAGACCATATAGTACCACCGCAACCAGTTCGTCAACCCGACGAACGTGGCGGGATACAGGTACAAGGGCACGTAAAAATATTTGACCCAGAAACACAAGAAGTTTTCGTAAACGGACGAGCATAATATGAAGTTAACAATGAATTTAGATGTTATTGGAATGGTAAAGATTTTCGATCCTATCACAAACGAAGTGTTTGTTGATAAGAAAAATGCCATCCACTACGAAAATATGAGCGAAGCTATTGCTAACTGCTTGGCTAACAAAAATAGCCTGCCTGGCTATGGTGGATTTATCAGCGAGATGCACTTTGGTAACGGTGGTACTACAGTTGACACTACCGGTGTTATTACATATCTACCAACAAACACTAATGTATCTAATGCCGACTTATACAATCCCACCTATCACAAAATTGTTGATGATACAAACGCAGCCAACACAGACAAAGCAAGAAACAAAATTCAAATTAGTCATACAGCAGGATTAATCTACACAGACATTATAGTAAGTTGTCTATTAGACTACGGTGAGCCATCAGGGCAGGCTGTATTTGACAACAGCCAAGATCTAAGTGGAGAATTTGTTTTCGATGAACTAGGGTTAAAAGGATTTAGTGATGACGGTGAAGGTCAGGGAAAACTATTAACTCATGTAATTTTTAGTCCTGTACAAAAATCACTAAATCGACTAATTCAAATTGATTACACAGTGCGCATACAAACACTGACCAATTTAAGTACTAACGCATAATAGGATAGAAAGATGTCATATATTATAACTACAAGAGACGGACAAACACTAGGCACGATCCTAGACGGTACTGTTGATACTGCTGCAACTGATTTAGTATTAGTTGGCCGTAACTACAGTAACTATGGTCAGGTTATGCTAGATAACCTAGTTAGACTCTTAGAAAACTTTTCAGGAGTGGGAGCACCAGATGATCCAATTATTGGTCAGCTATGGTGGGACTCAAGTGAAAAACGTTTAAAAGTTTGGGCTAATAGTTCTAGTGACACAAGTCCTGGTGCAGGTACTTGGCGTAATGTTGGTAGTGCAACAGTATCTGCTACTGCACCAAACACTACAGTCGGCGGTGACTTTTGGTTAGATAGTGTTAACAAACAGCTATATGTATATGACGGTACGTCACCTTTTAGTATAGCGGGATGGGTTTTAGTTGGACCAGGTTACAGTGCAATAAACGGTAAAAGTACTGCAATCTGGGAGCAGATTCAAGACACTGCATCTATTTTACACAACGTAGTTAGTATCTATCTTGACGGTACTCGCACTGCAATTATCAGTAAAGATGCTGAATTCCAACCTAACGTAGCAATATCTGGATACGGTAATATTCAGTTAGGTTACAATATGAACAGTAGTTATGTCATATACGGTACTGCTAACAATGCTAGTTACCTAGGTGGCCAACCTGCAGCTAATTACTTTAGAACAAATATAAACAACACAGGTACAGGATCATTGACATTGGTTAATGACACTGGAATAACCTTAGGTGTAGGTAGTGATCTAACACTGAGTGTAAGTAACATTCACAGTAGAATAATAAACAACACTAATAGCGGTAATATTGAATTATATGTAAACGTATCCGGAACTTCTACAAAAGCTCTAACAGTAAATGGTTCTAACGGATTAGTTGAACTGGCAGAATCTCCAGTTACTGCGTCAGGTGCTGCTACCAAGGGATATGTTGATAGTCTATTTGATGACACAGTGTTAACTGGTGTACCTGTGGCACCTACAGCACCACCAGAGACAGCAACAACACAGTTAGCAACTACAGAGTTTGTAATTAACAATTCAGGATTTTTAAAGAACAAGATCTACCAAGGCAACAGCTTTATGGAAATTCTTGATTCTGGAACAGGATCAGCTAACCTAGCTATTGACGGTACTAGTGTAATGACAGCCAGCGCCAGCGGAGTTAATCTTCGTAACGGTGCACTAGCAGTAACTCAACCAGATACATACAACGGAACAGGAAACACAAGAATAGCAACCACAGCATTTGTAAAAAATGCTACGCAATGGTGGGACGGCAGTGCTAAGTTTGTTAGTGCAGACGCACCCGATCCAGGAGTTAACGACGTAGGTTCCAATGATGGCGATTTTTGGTTCCAGTATACCATATAATATGGTAAGATAAATATAAAATAATAGGTAAGCAACATGGCATATAATATTACTAAAACAGACAGTACGGTTATTGGAACTATTGCAGATGGTACTGTAAATAGTTCAGCTACTAGTCTAGTGTTAATTGGCAGAAACTATGCAGGCTACGGTAATTTTCTAAATTCAAACTTAGTTAAACTTTTAGAAAATTTTGCCTATAGCACTGCACCTAGTGCGCCGCAGACTGGCCAGCTATGGTACGATACTGCTAATAGTATTTTAAAAATCAGCACAGACGGTAGTAGTAATCTGTGGAAACCAATTGCCAGCTTAACTAAATCTACAACAACTCCAACCAGCCCAGCACCAGTAGAAGGTGACATGTGGTGGGATAGTTCAGCCTTACAACTTAAAGTATATGGTGGTAGTACCAATGGTTGGATCACTATTGGTCCAGCATTTAGTACAGTAGGTGGTACAAGTGGTACTGTGGTTGAGACAATTCTTGACAGTCTTGGCAACAGCCAGATCGTTATTAAGATGTACATAAGTGGCACAGTGGTTGGCGTAATAAGCGGCAACACCGCAGGCTTTACTCCGCAGACTACAATCACAGGCTTTCCTACAATCAAATACGGATTCAACGTACACGCCAGTGCCAAATACGATGGCGGTACTGCTAATAACGCTAGTTTGATCAACGGTCTATCTAGCAGTCAATTCTTGCGCAGTGATGCCAATGACGACAACAGCGGTTATAATCTAACCGTAGGTAGTTTGACTGTTGGTGGATTCTTTACACAAACAGAAAACACTGCTAACGTTGAACTACGCAATACAAAAAATAACAGTGACCTAAGTTTATATGTTAACTCAGCTAATACTTTATCAAAAGTGTTTAGCATCACAGGGTCAAGCAAACAAGTAACATTATCTGATGCACTGTTAGTACAAGGTGCTCTAACAGCTAACACTACTTTAGCAGTAACAGGAGCTGCAACATTCTCAAGTAACGCAACTGTGTCAGGATTTTTAATTCCTGGCTCAAACGGTGCAGGCAGTGTGGGTGCACCTAATAGGTATTTTGCCAATGTGTTTGCTAATGTCATTACTGTAAGCAGTCGAGTTACTGGAGCAGCTAACGTGTCCGCCACAGTGCTTCACGGTACTCATGCTAACGTTACTAACGCAACAGCAACCAACGTAACCGCAACTAACGTAAATGCTTCTGGATATGTAAAAACGGCGGTGTTTGCAACTACTGCTGCTAGAGATAGCGCAATACCAAGTCCTCAAGCAGGTATGATAGTGTTTGTTACTACAGGTACTACATTCTGGGGTTATAACGGTTCTAGCTGGGTAGCTTTAAATTAATAAGATAAAAGAGTAATATGCCATATAACATAACACTAACATCGGGTGCATCATTAGTTACAGTAGGTGACGATACCGTTAATACAACCATTACTAGTCTTACCTTAGTTGGTAAGAACTATGCAGGTTATGGTATATTTCTTAATGAAAATTTTATCAGCTTATTAGAAAACTTTAATAACAGTACTGCACCTAATGCGCCATTGACAGGACAGCTATGGTACAATAATACATCAGGTGCTCTAAACTTTTATACAGGTAGCTCCTGGAAACCAGTGAGTACCACTGCATCTGGTCCACTCGCACCAAGCAATCCTGTAGTAGGTGACCTGTGGTGGAATACATTAACGTCTCAGTTAAATGTTCGAGGCGCCACTGACTGGGTAGTAATTGGGCCAGCATTCACTACTACCGCAGGAACATCAGGTGCGATAGTAGAAACAATTTCAGACACAGTTCCATTAAGTCATGTTGTTGTAAAATTTTATATTAGTAATACTGTTGTTGCTATATTAAGTAAGGATACAGCATTTACTCCTTCTCCTAGTATTCCTGGATTTTCTACAATCAATCCAGGAATGAATTTGGCCAGCAGTTCAGTACTGCCGGGTAGTCAGTTCTGGGGTAATGCGACCAGTGCAGGTAGCGTGGGTGGTGTAAGTTTGACTAACTTCCTGCGAGCAGACGAAAATGACAGCAATGGTACTAATACACTAACGGTTGGTAAACTCCAAGCAGTTGGGCATTTATTAATTGACCCAACGCCAAGTGATGTACAAATTTACAGTAACGGAACATCTGTCTTTAAAGATATAGGTATCTATGTTAATAGAGGTGGTACGCAGACTATAGCTCAAAGAATTTATGCTACTACTGCTGGTACTCAGTTTTATGGTAATCTAACTGCAACTAACGTAAATCCTACCACAGACAACCTAACAGTAATTGGTAATGGTGGTTTACGATTTGCTAACGTATTCAGCGTGTCATTTACGGGTACTAACTTCTATGGAACTATGCGCACGCCAGCGCAGACTAATATTACATCAGTAGGCACTTTAACTAGTTTAGCTGTTAGCGGTACTACAACAGTTAATAGCAGCGGCAGTGCTACTGCGATCGCCAATGGCGGATCAGCAGGTGTGGGAAATATCGGTACTTTGGCTAGTCCGTTTAATACAATATTTGCTCGCGCAACTTCAGCACAGTACGCTGACGTGGCAGAACGTTTTGCAGCTGACGAGCTACTACTTCCAGGCACTGTAGTAGAATTAGGCGGATTAAAAGAAATTACTCGGGCAGTTCGAGAATTGTCAGAAGAAGTATTTGGTGTGATAAGTACATTGCCAGGCTTCTTACTAAATGGATCAGCAGGATCAGATGAAACACATCCACCAGTAGCTGTAAATGGTCGAGTACCAGTTCGTGTTATTGGCCAGTGTCGCAAAGGTGACAGATTAGTCAGTGCAGGCAATGGTCTAGCACGTGCAGCACGCAAAGGTGAATTTACTGCGTTTAACGTAATTGGTCGCGCACTTGAAGATAAAACTACTAGCGATGAAAGTCTAGTAGAAGCAATAGTAAAATTAAATAGTTAAGGAAAGAAAATGGCGTATCAAGCAGGTGATTTAATTCTAGATGATGAGTATAATATATTCGCCACTGGTAGCGCATCAGGCACAGCTAACATTTCTGTACCTAACATTAATACGATTTGGGGAGTAGGTAATGGTGACAGGGGCTACGGTCAAACAACTACACTAACACCGGTTGTTGCTGGAGACACAGTTACAGCTACCCAATGGTCAACATTAATTGCACGTCTAAACAGTATCTTAACGCACCAGTTTGGCGTTGGCAGCGGTATTACTAGCCCAGTAGCAGGTAACGTTATTACTGCTATTAGTAGTCTTTCAGGCAACATCACTACAGCATTTAATAACCGTGCATTGTTTAACAACACCCGTAGCTCAGTTACTAGTGACACAACACGTAATGGTATATGGACTGCACCTAGTCCTACAACATTCCAACAGGTACGTACAGTTACCTTTGCTAGTGCTGATCAAGCTCGTTACTTTTTCAATGCTGGTGGCCGACTACAATTAAAACTATCAGCAACAGGTACAACAGGCACTGCCAAAGAAACTAATTGGATTACACTGATTAATACCAATCTAGCTGCTATGAATTTAGATTTTACAACCAGCGGTCGCACAGGTACAGGTGCTACCTTAACTACCGATGGTAGTGCGATTGGTTATTGGGATCTTCTAACCACAGATCAAGTGTTAATACGTTTAACCGAAGATACTGCACCATATACAGCTAACTATTTAGAAATAGATTGTAGAGTAGCAGGAGTTACCGGATCTAACGGCGGTTTAGGTACACAGGTTATCTTTACAGTGGACTATGTTGATAGTGAAGCAGATGGCACTACTGACAACATCAATATAACTATAAATTGTCAAGTTGACGTATACAAACCAGAAGCAGTCAACCTAACAGACGTAGTGGGCACAGTAACAGTAGCATCTACACTTAACTAGTTGACTGTAAAATCAATAGAGTATATAATAAAGGCACCAATGGTGCTTTTATTTTGACCTTACAGTACAAAGATAATTACTTATATGACGCCTGATCAATTAACAGCAGAAATTAAATCTGCCACAGACTATCAAACAAACAAACGTTTACTTCAAGAAAAGATCAAAACTGATCTACACCTTACCTATAACAGTGGACTATTTTTGTTGACCCCTGCCCTGATGGCTTTTGTTACCACTTGGCCAGAACAAGATCTATTTTTAGAAGATGTCTACGGTAATCCTATACCTGTACAACGTGATGAATTTCTTACACAGGCACGCGAGCAGTACCACACTGTAATGAACAGTTGGCACATAGAACATGAAAAACTTCGACGTATCCGCAAAGTCTAAAGGCGTTGTGCTGTTTGCTAACAACACAGAAACTATAGACTATGAGTCTATAGCTCAGCGCAGTCAGCAATTAATTGAACACTACCTACAGTTACCTGTAACAATATTGTCCACAGAAAACTCAAAGAAAAACTCCAGATACAATCTAGATACTGGTAAATTTGAAGGATGGAATAATCAACAACGTTACATGGCTTATGAGCTAAGTCCTTACGATCAAACTATATTATTAGACAGTGATTATCTTGTGCTGGACCGTAGTCTATTAAAAATACTAGATACGTTACAAGATTATAAAATCGTTAGGCACAATCGTTATTTAGACGGTAGTAGGGTACAATCAATGGGGCGTTACAGTATACCTTACTTATGGGCTACTATAGTAGCATTTGATCGCTCTCCTAAAAGTCAAATGTTGTTTGATTTTGTAGGTCGAATTGAACGTAACTATGATTACTACCGACAACTGTATAATATCACTGCCTCAAACTTTAGAAACGATTATGCTTTTACCATTGCAGACCTTGTGTTGAACGGCTACACACAAGACAGTAAAAATTATATACCATGGACTATGTTAAGTGTTAATAATACTATTGACAATTTAGAACTGCAAGGCAATCAAATCGTAGTTAAATCTAACAACCGCGCTTGGGTCTTACCTAAACAAAGTCTACACATTATGAGTAAAGCCTGGTTACTAAGCGATCAATTTGATAAGTTTATCAAGGATGCTATCAGTGCGTGAATTTAAAGAACAGTTTGGTTGGTTAACCATAGCACAGAATACAGATGTAGATTATCTACACCTGGCATACCTACAAGCACAAAATATTAAGGCTACGCAACGGCTAAACAGTTACGCAGTCATAGTTGACGAAAGAACAGCGCAATTAGTTACTGAGGAACATCGTCGAGTATTTGACTATGTTATAACATTGCCTGTTGATTTAGCTGTGGAAGAATCATGGAAACAAAGCAATGAGTGGCAGGTATTTGGGTTAACACCGTTTAAAGAAACAATGAAAGTAGAAAGTGATCTACTATTCACAAGAGATGTTAGCCATTGGCTACCTGCGCTACGTCTACGTGATGTTTGTTTTAGTCTGCACAGTCAAGACTACCAGGGCAATCTAGTAACTGACAGCCCTTATAGAAACTTATTTAGAAAAAACAATCTACCGGACATATATACAGGCATGTACTACTTCCGCTACACAAAGACAGCAACTGACCTGTTCCGTGTAGCCCGCGGCATCTATACTAACTGGTCTACAGTACAGTACAACTTAGTACAGTGCGACAGTCAGCCTAGCACAGATGTAGTGTTTGCCTTAGCTGTAAAAATCTTAGGTGAAGAACTGTGTACCATACCTACACTAGATTTCTTTAACTTTGTGCATATGAAGTCTGGCATACAAGGGTGGAGCGATCTTCAACCATGGACTGACTACGTAAACGTAGAGCATGGCGATGTGCTACGTATTAACAATGTAAATCAATATCAACCAGTACATTATTATGAAAAATCTTTCCTTAGCTGAACAAGAATTTCTCAAAGCCTTTGAGGATATAGCAGTAGTTGACTATGTAGATGATCTACGTGCTTACTATGACGAACAAGGTAAAATATGGACTTTTGCAGCCAGCAGTTACCCGCCGGGCGACTGTTGGGTCGCTATAGATAGAAAATTATACGAAACGCATGAATGGTCGTGGTTATGGGTCATTGATGGTAAAATAGTTGAGCGTAGACCTAACTATAACTACACTTTTCCGTTGACCCGTAGCGATAAAGGTGTTAAAGTAGTAAAATACCATGCCAGTGTCGTGGTAGAATCTCACGAAGAATGTCAGGAAGCGGAGTATTATGAGCGTAGAAATAGTTGATGTAGCAGACTTAGATTGCATATATCTAAGCTATGATGAACCTAAGAAAGAAGAGTTTTGGATTAAGATTCAAAATATGGTACCTTGGGCTAAACGTGTAGACGGAGTAAAAGGCAGTGATGCAGCACATAAAGCGGCGGCTAACGCAAGTGATACAGAACGTTTCATACTTATTGACGGTGATAATCTGCCGAATCCTGAATTTTTTAACCTTCAACTTCATCTTGATGACAGCAACCGTAGCAAGGTTTTTCGTTGGAAGGCGCGGAACGAGATTAACGGACTCCAATACGGAAACGGAGGAATGAGTTGTTGGACTCGAGAGTTCGTACAAAACATGCAGACACATGAAGCCAGTGATGGTAGTGCGGCTAACGATGTAGAATTTTGTTTCTACCCAGACTACTGGGCCATGCACGATTGTTATTCAATAACATATCCTAATCAGAGTCCTTTTCAGGCATGGCGAGCAGGGTTCCGCGAAGGCGTTAAAATGTGTTTAGACCGCGGAGTAAAGCCTAGTATTGAAGAATTTAATGAACGTGTACACAGTCGCAACTATGATCATTTGTGCATATGGCAGACTGTAGGTGCAGATGTAGAAAATGGTTTTTGGGCTATATATGGCGCACGGTTAGGCACCCGTATGACTATGTTAGAGGATTGGGATTATCGACAGGTGCAAGACTTTGAATATTTGTCTAACCTATGGAATGATTTTGTAGAGACTGGAGATAAGGCTATAGATCATTGTAAGATTATAGGCAACGAACTACGTCAGCGTTTAGCCCTGCCTATTGTAGATATGGACCCGGAAGAAAGTAAGTTTTTCAAACATCATTACAAGAGTAACTTTAAAAATTTAGGACCAATGGTACGTGAGTAAAAGTGATTTTATGAACAGTGCCGAACAGATGCGCGACCAATTAGGTCCTGCACTGTGCCTTGCCAAATGGCAACAGGTTAGCCTACACTTAACCACGGGCATGACTAATAGTTGCTATCACCCGCCACTACATGAAATCCCAGTGGAACCACTAAAGTTTTATCCCAGTGCCTTACATAATACAGCACATAAAAAAGCTCAACGTAAATTAATGTTAGAAGGCCAAAGACCCAGCGAGTGCAGCTACTGTTGGTCGGCTGAGGACAATGGGCAACTAAGCGACAGACATTACCGTAGCGGTGAGCCGTGGGCCGCAGAACATTATGAGGCTATAGTTAACGCACCTTGGGACGTTGATGCTACACCCAGTTACGTAGAAGTAAACTTTAACCATGCTTGTAATCTAGCCTGCTCATATTGTAGCCCACAGTTTAGTACAGAGTGGGGTAAAGACATCGCACGTTGGGGAGCCTATCCTACAAGTAACAGTCACAACGATCCTAGCTATTTTGAAGGCCGTCGCCGTCCTATTCCCGCACGTGAACATAACCCATGGCTGGAAGCATTTTGGGCTTGGTGGCCTAGTTTGTATGGTAGTTTGAAACACTTCCGTATGACTGGTGGCGAACCATTAATGGACAAAAACACGCACCGTGTGTTTGATTACATACTTAACTTTCCCAAGAGTGACCTACATGTTGACGTGACCAGTAACTTTAGTGTAGAGCCGGAACTGTTTAACAAATACCTAGCTAAAGTAAAAGAACTGTGTATAGATGAACGCATTGAACATTTTATGCAGTATGTAAGTTTAGATTCTGGAGATCCTGACCAAGCCGCGTATATTCGTAGAGGTATGGGCTTGCATAGAGTCAATAGTTATGTACACCGATACTTAACTGAAGTACCTTATCGTAACAGTTTAACCTATATTGTTACAATGAATAACTTAAATATTCTAGGACTAAAACGTTTACTAGAACACATATTAGAATTAAGACGGTTACATAGTCACAACTATCAACGTGTTTGGTTTGACACACCCTTGTTACGTCAACCTACATGGCAAAGTCTACAGATATTACCTGCTAGCTATTGTGCTGTGTTGGAAGATGTAGTACAATATATGAAGGACAATCTGATGCCTGAAGATAGTTTTGTAGGCTTTAAAGACTACGAAATACAGCGCATGGAACGTAACCTAGCATGGATGCGTCAAGGACAGGAATTAGAATCTCAGTACATTGAACAACAGCGTGCTGACTTTTATCGTTTCTTTAATGAGTACGATAAACGCAACGTCACACTACAATATGGTGTTGGCACATTTTTAGAAACATTTCCGCAGATGCGAGAATTTTGGAATGAATGTAGATATCATGCCGAAAAATAGTATCCTCTGCGTAGGAGACAACACACTGTGGACGGACGAACAATGTCGTAATATTGCTGATCTACACGGTATTGAATACAAAGGCATGATCAGTACAGCAACTATATTTGAATCAGGATGCTATCATACCTGTGTAGAAGATTTAACAGTAGACCAAATACAAAATCTAATAGATCAATTTGATCAAGTGATTTTTTTAGACACAGATAATCCTACTACACAGATTATTAATGATCAGTATACCTTGGCAGACACAGTAAAATTTACAGTGCCTAAAGACAATATATTATTTGTTGGTTGTAGTCATACATATGGTGTGGGACATGCGGAACAATCAACAGTGTTTACTAGTCAATTAGCTGACATGTTAGGTTACAAGTTTATAGTATTGGGTAAAAACGGTCAATCAAACCAAGAAATGGAAGATGTGTTAGCTGACTATTCGTTAGTAAACGCAAAAGTTATAATTCAGTTTACAGACATTTTTCGTATGAGATATTTTGATAGTAAAATTAACCAACTGAAACATGTCAGAGGACCTTACTATTCTAAACAAGAAGTAGAAATGTTTGATGAAGCTAGACAGTTTTACGAATTTACTAAGATAATCGATAGAGTAGTGGCAAGATTACGTGACGCAGGGTCTAAGTTTTTATTTTTTCAAATAACACCTGAGCACGCTCACAGCAATACACTGTTTCAAATGATGTCAAGGTACAAAGAATTTTGTTTTATTACAAACTATAACAAAGATCTAGCAAATGATGGTCTTCACTTTGGTGAAGTTAGTCATCGTTATATTGCAGAAGCCCTATATAAAAGATGGAATAAATTGTATGCCAAAAAAGGCTAACGAAACACTAATAGAATACAAAGAACGTGTAATAGACACTAAGAGTGCTAGCTTCTGTGCGGCTAAATGGTATAATGCTACCATCTGGTTAGGTAGTGGACAGACTACTAGTTGTCACCACCCACTACCGCATGCTATTGACGTACAAGAAATTACTTTTAACCCAAAAGCCATACACAATACCAAAGAAAAGAAAGAACAGCGCCGTCAGATGCAGGCGGGCGAGAGACCTGGAGGTTGCGAATACTGCTGGAAGTTAGAAGATGCAGGTGCAAGTAGTGACAGAATTTACAAAACGATTATTTACAGTGACGAGGATTTAGATCTTGCTTATCAAACTAATTATCAAGACGATGTTAATCTACAAACACTTGAAATTGCATTTGACAGAACTTGTCAGTTTGCTTGTAGCTATTGTAACCCTGCTTTCAGTACAGCCTGGGTACGCGATATTAAGCGCAATGGCGCCTATGCAAATCTCGTATCTGACGGACGCAATCACTTTACTCACCCTCACGATAGTAGCCAACTGTATTCTGTTACTGATGTCAATCCTTACGTTGAAGCGTTCTTTAAATGGTGGGAAAGTGACCTCCACAGAACCCTAAAGGAACTGCGCATCACAGGTGGTGAACCTTTAATGAGCCCACACTTATGGAGATTGATTGATTGGTTTAAGGCCAATCAAGGCAAAAGTAAAACCCGATTAGCAATTAACAGTAACCTAGGATTTGAACGTGAAAAACTTGAAAGACTTTTGGAAGCGTGCGAAGGCATTGAGCTTGACATCTATACTAGCAATGAAAGCCGAGGACGTCATGCAGAGTATATTCGTGATGGCTTGGATTGGAGCCAATGGCTTGGCAATGTACTATATCTATTGGATGGTGGTAAACTGCGAGGCCTACATGTCATGTGTACCATCAACGCTCTATGTCTACAGTCACTAGATGAGTTCTTATGGGACATTGTTGAACTTAAGAAAAAGTATGGTAAGGATGCTATTAACTTTACCTTAAACATTTTACGTTTTCCTAGTTTCCAAAGTCCTTTGATCTTGCCTATTGAAGTTAGAGAAGAAACCTGTAAAAAACTTGTACACTTGTTTAATAATACACTAGGCATTAATGATGAAGACGCCCCATCTCAGGGATACCTACATGAGTTTGAACGTGAACATATTGCCAGACTCATTACATATCTTAAAGATGTAGACAGTCCGCACAGTGGTGCAGTGTCGCGCGAAATCCTACAACGTGACTTTAAGCTCTTTTATCAGCAATACGACCAACGTCGCGGCAAAAACTTTAAATATACATTTCCAGAACTGGCAGAGTGGTACGATACCCTATGAGTATTAAAAAGAAAATAATAGAAAAAATTCGAGGCAAGAAATCTTATGACTATACAGACAGGCTTCCTGTTTATATAGACAAAGATCAGCTTACAGAAGAACAAACATATCGTTTAATAGACAGCGATCATTTTTGTATGATTCCTTGGATTCACCTACATGGCTTCCCAGACGGGCGTGCGTACCCTTGCTGTCTTGCAGAAATGCACTTGCCAATTGGTAATCTCAGAGAAAATACCATGAAGGAAGTGTGGAATGGTGTAGCCTATCGACGTATGCGTAAAAACATGCTTGAGGATAAGCCCTGCAACGAGTGTAAAAAGTGTTACGAACAAGAAGCCAATGGGTTCTTTAGTATGCGCAACAGTGCTAATAAAAACTTTGGACAGCATATAGCTCTGGTAGACAATACAAAAGAAGATGGCACATACGAAGACTTTAAACTTCGTTACTATGACATAAGATTCAGTAACCTGTGTAACTTTAGTTGCCGCACCTGTGGAAGCCTATTTTCAAGTAGTTGGTACGGAGAAGAATCTAAACTGTTTGGCAAACTAAATCATCCTCAGTTTATGTACGCTGGTCGAGACAAAGACGACATGTGGAACCAAATGCAGGAACACATTCCTTATCTTGAGCAGATATATTTTGCTGGCGGTGAACCTCTGATCATGGAAGAACACTATCGCATATTAGAGGAATTGGTCAAACGCAAAATGTTCCACGTGCGATTGATCTACAACACTAACTTTAGTCATACACGTCTTAAAGATAAAAGTGTGTTTGAGTATTGGAAACTATTTGACAGTGTCAGCGTAGGTGCTAGTTTAGATGACAGCTATGCTCGCGGCGAGTATATACGTAAAGGTACGGACTGGGCTGAGATTGTAGATAATCGACGTCGGATGTTAGAAATATGCCCTAAGGTTGATTTTTATATCAGTAGTACAGTTAGTATCTATAATGCCTGGCACGTAATGGATTTTCATCGTGAGTGGGTTGAGCAAGGCCTACTTAAAGCACAGGATTGGAATATCAATATCCTACAGGGTCCTGACCGTGACCGTATTGATGTACTGCCTTTGTCCTATAAAGATCGTATACGTGAAAAAATAGAAGAACATATTGCTTGGTTAAAACCTTATGATCATTTAAATCGTGCCACAGCAGGATATCAGGGTATACTGTCATTTATGTATCAGGATGATAAAAGTCACCTATTAGGTGAGTTCTTTCGAGTAAATGATATCTTAGATGAATCTAGGACTGAAAAGTTTGAAACTGTGTTTCCTGAGTACCGAGAATTACGCAACTATCTAGGCATAAACAAAACACACGAAAACATTTGTATGTTACCTTGGGTCAGTATCGAAGCTAGCCCAGTAGGCACTGCTCGTCCTTGTTGTTTGGCCAAAGATGAAATCACCAAGGCAGACGGAACACCCTATCGTCTGACAGAAAATACCTTAGAAGAAATTTATCGTAGTCCTTACATGCAGGATCTAAGACAACAGTTCCTTAAAGGTGAAAAACCCTCAACATGTAATCGTTGTTGGGATGAAGAAGCCGCAGGTCGTACTAGTAAACGTATCAACAGTCGCATTAGATTGAAAAATTATTATCCTATAGTTGATTGGAACAACACTAACCCTGACCAATTATGGTTTATTGATCTTAAACTAGGTAACATCTGTAATCTTAAATGTCGTATCTGTGGATCATGGTCGAGCAGTAAATGGGCCAAAGAAGAAATTGACTACGAAGCCAATAGATTCTCTGTGGCTAAGATCATGGGCTATGATCGTAAACAGCACGCTGCCTATAAGTTCTTGCAAGATGGCAGTTGGCCACGAGATAATGATCTGTTCTGGGACAACATGAAAGAACTCTTACCCAATGTCAAGTACTTTGAATTTACAGGTGGAGAGCCTTTCCTAATCGAAGAACACTTTAAGTTACTACGCTATGCTGTAGAACAAGAGTACAGCAACAGAATTGACATACACTACAATACCAATGGCACTGTTTACCCTAGCGAAGACGAGGTAGCCCTGTGGCGCAAATTTAATCGTGTGGAAATTGCAGTGAGCATCGACAATGTAGGAGAACGTTTTGAGTACGAGCGATTTGGCGCAGTGTGGGGTGAGGTACAGGAAAATATCAAACGATTTAATCAATTGAGAACTGACAAAATTACCACACAGGTTTGTATGACCATCAACATTCAAAACGTCTATTACTTGCCTGAACTATGCGCTTGGTTAGATACACAAGAGTTTGACTATGTGTATTTTAACATGCTGCATGATCCAGATGTAATGTGTATCAGTCGCATGACCAGTCAAGCACAAGAATTAGTAATCAAAAGATTAACTGAACATCACTTCAATACTAAACATCGTGTAGAGATAGATAAGATTATACAGTTTATCGAAAATGGGCAAGGCAGTGATGGCAAAGAATTTCTACGTAAAATGCAACAAACAGATGAGTATCGCAGTCAAAGTTTCTTAACAACTCACCCTGAAATAGCCAAGGCCATGGGTTATGAGTAATCGTCCTGCGACATTTTGCATGGCACCGTGGACGCATACGTACCTAAGTCCTCAGACTGAGCGCCGCATGTGCTGTGCCAGTCGCGAACCTGCGCAGAACTTTAAACAATATATTGATACTGAATCTGGTACAGGCAAGTATATACCTATCACACTTGATGAACACTGGAACAGTGAACACATGCGTAGTGTGCGCAGACGTATGATGGCAGGCGAGACTCTACCCGAGTGCGAAGTCTGCAACGACAAGTTACTTAACACTGACGTTTACCGTAGTTATTTTAATAGCCTCTTTGGTCATAAGTATGAGTATGTGCTAGAGCATACGGAAGCAGATGGGACTACATCAGTAAAACCAATCAGCTGGGACTATCGCTTTAGTAACCTGTGTAATTTCAAGTGTCGCATGTGTGGTGATATGTTAAGCAGCGCATGGGAATCAGAACAGCGTCAACATAATATGATCAATTGGCATGATCCAAAGAATAATTGGATGAAGCCCGAAGTCAAAGAACAGATTGAACAGTTTCAAAGCAATCAAATTGAACGCGAATTTGCTCAAGCGGTAGAAGAACATCGAGTAGAAGAAGTATATTGGGTAGGCGGAGAGCCTCTAATGTACGAACAACACTGGCGCTATATGCAGCGCATTGTTGAACTAGGAGATGGCAAAAATGTATACGCAAGGTACAACACTAATCTTAGCCGCGTTAACTATCGCGGTACCAATCTTTATCACGACATTTTACATCACTTACGTGATTGGCAAATCTGCGCCAGTCTCGATGGAACAGGAGCAATTGGTGAATATATTAGAACAGGACTTGATTACAATCAGTGGCTTGAAAACTTCCGTCAAGGAGTTGAGATCGCAGGTCACAGACGTCAAATGCGCATTGACTTCACGCTTACCCTCCCAGGCATGTTTGAAGTCGCAAGAATTGCCCAGCTTGCTGAAGAGCTGGAAGTAGACATCTTAGCTAAAGTTGTCTTTAGTTTCTCACCAGACATAATATTGTCGCCCTTGGCACTACCCCGGGATATATTAGATCCTTGGATAGACGAAACATTGGGTATCCTTGACCGCGCAGTAGTTAGGCGAAACAGGCCATTAGGGGACATATTAGAGAAACTAAAGACACGCCCTACATTTCAAGAGCAGTGGCCCAACGAATGGCAGAGTGCTCTTGTGCGAGGTAAAAATCGCATTCTGCAACTTGAGTCAATACGTAACGATAAGTACACATTAGCAGATATATTAAGTGAGCGTCCTCAAGCGTATGAATGGTATCAATCAATCCCAAGTTACAGTAACCCTACGTAATCCTTTAGATCACGCAGATCTAATAGATTACTACATTATTCCAAATGATACGGAGCTGGCTCAAGATTGGGTATCTGCACTTAAAGGAATCCTCCGTCAAGGCAATCTATTAGAAAAAAATTATTGCTTTATGGGTTTTCCTAGATCAGCACGCACTTTGGATTATCTTTGTGAAGAGCTTAATCGCAGTGTAGAAACTATCAATAACTTTGATTTTACACAGCACGGATTGGAAAACTATATCATTGAAGAATGGTTTCATCCTAATGTAGTGCGTTTTCCTGCGACCTACCCAATTGAAGGCACTATGCTTAAACCAGGAACCTTAGATGGACAGCGTAGAACAGAGATTGGTCTATATGCTAAACACGGTGTACTAAATCAACTGCACAATCACTTTGAGCGACTACAAGGCACTGTTGATCATCTAAGTCCCTATTATAAAGCCGCAGACTACGAAACAAAGTATGCTATCCGTCAGCTAAACATTATCTGTCATGAAATGGAAAGCCTGATCCTAAGTCAACGAAAACAAGCCAGCACACCAGAATGGGTACGACCCAGTCAGATTACTACATTTCTACACGCTGAACGCTACGAACTTAAAGACAAACATAGGCAAGGGTTTGTCACTAACAGCTACGACCGCCGGTTTGGTCATGTGTATATGCACTGGACACAGATTGGTAAGACCCTGATGGAAGTGTTTCAAGATGAAGGTGCTCCAGAGTTAACAGATACAGTGTGTGAAGCCATTACGCATTTAAAATACTATTCAGGGGAGTTTGATATAGAGTGGGCCAAAGATGTAACCAGAGCTAACAAATATCCATGGGTAGAAAAACTTGCCACCGAATTCACAGCATGGCTAAAGGACAACGGACTAGATCCTAATGATCCACAGTTAAGTTTAGGTTACCTACCTTTAGGGCATGTTGATCTACAACGCAGTTTTGGTACAGAAGATATGTTTGCAATATGGGACCAACTAAGTCAACATTTAGACATTTATAAGATTACTGTAGATGATGTTACAGCTACCTATGACTACTCGTGGGCTGACGGCACCTACAAACAGATGCAGATAGATATGATGAGGCCAGGGTATGACTATAGTAGTAGGGGGTGATAGTTTTATATGGGGTAGCGAACTAGCAGATAGTGCTATACCATTTAATAATGAAACCTTAGAACCAGCACGTCAGGTTGTTAGTCAAAGTACTTTTACTGCCTTGCTGGCTAAAGAATTAAATCAACAGTATCAGTGTGTAGCACATCCTGGGTTTGCTAACGGTGCAATTCGCAGAACTGTCATGGATGCCTGCGAAGAACTAACCAACATTAATTTAGTTTTTGTCTGTTGGAGTTTTCCTAGTCGATATGAGTTTCGTTTTGCCTATAATACCGGAGAGCGAGGTAATTGGTACAACGTAACACCGTGGCACACTCTTGATAGTGTAAACGATATAGAAAAAGAATTTCACTCAGACAATGAAATAGTTTTAGAAATACATAAAAAAAATTTAGAAATGTCTCAGCGTACAGGTGTTGGCGATTTTGCTAAAACATTCTACAAACATGTAGGCAGCAGTGGTGCTTGGGAACTTTGGAGTAGTTATTCTGAAATAGTATTACTACAACAATATCTACAGCTACAAAACATACCCTATATCTTTACCACTGTAGACGAATGTCTGTTTGAAAATCGTAAGTACTGGAAAGATCTATCAATAAGTACATTGTACAATCAAATTGATTTTTCTCGCTGGATTATGTTTCCTGGTAATCGCGGATTTTTTACCTGGGCGCGAGATGAAAAATATCCATTTGGAACAACACATCCGCTAGAACTTGCGCACAGTGACGCATTTAAATATATCAAGGAGAATTATGGTGAATTGGTTTCGCAATATTATCAGCAGAATTAAGTTAGAAATTAACTATCGTAAAAAATTAAAAGAACTACGTAAAAGAGATCCGTTTATCTACAAGTAATGAATATACTAGGTATCTCATCTGGCTTTCATGATGCGGCTGTTACGGCATTGGTCAACGGCAAAATAGTATTTGCTGGACACAGTGAACGATACAGCAAAATTAAACACGACAGTGAACTGCATCCTGATCTAATCAAAGACGCATTACACTATGCTGGATCATTTGATTGCGTGGCCTACTACGAAAAACCGTGGCTTAAACGCACTCGACAACTGTATGCAGGACAGTACGATGAAGCATTTAAACCGCATGATCTTAAAAAGCAACTACAAAAAGTTGCACCTAATGCAGGCCTGCATAGGCTACCAATTCAATATTACAATCATCATCTAAGTCATGCAGCCGCAGGATTTCAAACCAGTCCGTTCACTGACGCTACGGTGGTGGTTATTGATGCTATAGGTGAGTGGGACACTGCTAGCATTTGGGCGGCGCACTACGATGAAAAAGGTGGCGGTGCTCGATACAAAAAACTTTGGAGTCAACGTTACCCACACAGTATTGGTTTGATGTACAGTGCCTTTACTAAATCAGCAGGTCTTAAACCTTTGGATGAAGAATACATCTTAATGGGTATGAGTGGATGGGGCAAGTATGATAGTATTGCTGATCTTAGGTTAAGGGTATCAATGATTGAAGATGATCGAAACATAACGTTTAAACATAATTTTCATCTAGGGCTTCCTGAAGAAGTAGTACGCCCACATGATGACATGAACATGGCCTATGCGGTACAAGAGTTGACAGAAGACCTAATAGGTAATATAATGTTAAAAGCCCAAGACTTAGGGACTAGCAAGAATTTAGTATATATGGGAGGAGTTGCGCTAAATTGTTTAGCCAACAGAATATTAGGTGAGTATTTTAATAACATATGGATTATGCCTAATCCTGGTGACGCTGGTAGTAGCCTTGGTGCCGCTGCGTTGGTTTATGGAGGACGATTGGCGTGGACTAATAGTTATCTTGGGCACGATATTGCTGGTAGTTATCCTGTTAAAGATATTCTCAGTGAGCTAGCTACCAACAAGATAGTTGGAGTGGCTAGTGGTCGCGCAGAATTTGGTCCTAGGGCCCTAGGCAATCGTAGTTTATTAGCAGACCCTAGAGGTCCAGAGATTAAGGACAAGGTAAATGAAATCAAGCGTAGACAAAAGTTTAGACCATTCGCCCCTGTTATATTGGCTGAGTTGGTGCATGACCACTTTGATATGCCTGTTGGCTGGGATTCAAGCGATTACATGCAAGTTGTCGCTCGGTGCCGTCATCCTGATCTTTACCCTGCAATATGTCACGTTGATGGCACCAGCAGAGTACAAACGGTACCTGCGGATGGCTCAGGAATCAGACAACTCCTAGAACAATGGTACTACTGGACAGGTTGCCCTATGTTGCTAAACACAAGTTTGAATATCCGTGGCGAGCCAATGGTTAATGATCGTGCTGATGCTGATCGCTTTGAACAACTATATGGAGTAAAGGTACTGTCATGAAACCTAAATATCAACAGGCACACATGCGAGCCGCACATATCTACAGTGAACTAAGTCACGCACGTAGATTAAAAGTAGGCGCACTAATTGTCAAAGATGATCGTATTATATCAATTGGCTACAATGGTATGCCCAGCGGTTGGGATAATAACTGTGAAGATGTAGAGTATATGGAATCTGACGCAGGTGGTTGGTTAGATCCAAACGTAATTGAATCGCAGTGGCCATTCGTAGATGAAAGTGGCAGTAGATATAAACTTAAAACTAAACCGGAGGTATTACATGCGGAAACGAACGCTATTGCGAAACTCGCTAGGAGCAGTGAGTCTGGTCTCGGCTCAACTTTATTTGTTACACACAGTCCTTGCCTCGATTGCGCCAAAATCATCTATCAGTCAGGTATTAAGTATGTCTACTACGCAACTGATTACAGGGATGATAGTGGGATCACTTTTCTTCGTAATTCCGGCATCCAAGTAGAAAGAATAGATGTTTGACGTATTCTACCAAGGTCCTAAACCTGGCCTATTTCCGTTTGAACAACCAGCAACAAATTTAACTGACGCGGCTAAACGTAGTCGAACTCGATTCTTTTGGTTTGTTGATGGACAAAATGACTACAGCCAAATCGACTTTAACTACAAGCCCATGCCATGGGAAGCACATCAAATACACACCTGGCCTAATCAATGGCAAGCTGATGGCAGAGTTTATCTAGCCAACAAGTGGACTGTAGATCAAAACATACATAACTATCACAAAGATGCTTATGCGCATCGCTTGCCTAATCTAGAATACTGGGATTATCGTGACTGCGATCCTGCCAGCATAGATTCTCGTTGGGCACCAGACCCTGAGGATCCACCTTATATCTATCAATTTCCAGTCAAGTGGGGTCGCCCTAATGTAGATGGGCCTAGATATGTTGTGCCCGGCGCTACGGAAGTAAAGTATCTGTATGACTTTGAAGCACGATTCAACCCGCAAATGGATCGTTGGCATGTACCTGAAGAAGTCAACAGCAATGACATAGATTTTACCTGGCGGCCAGACCCAGATCATCCTGCGTATGTTTATCATTTTGGTGATGATTTTCAAAAGTCCAGCGGCCTAACCTACACTGTACCTGGTGCTACAGAACCTAAATTTTTAGATATGATGCCTACACTTAGCGAGCAGGCCTTGCGAGTTTTAGACATATTTTATGTAGACAAAAGTAATAATAGTTCAGGCAAACGCTACGAGCGATTACTGGAAAAATACCCGCACATTCAGAAAATCCGCTATGCTAACAGTATGATGGACACTATAAACCGGTGTCTAAAACGCACAAAAACCGCGAAATTTTGGGTGATCTCTAGCGAGAACATATATGATGACTTTGATTTTTCGTGGCATGCTGAACCGTGGCAAGCGCACATGACACATGTATTTGGCTCACAGTGGCAAAAGTGGTCGGATACATTCTTAATTAACAAGTACGAATTTGAGCGCCACAGTGCTTGGGCTAAAAGCATAGAAGAGTTTCCTAATCTTAACTTTGTCAAGGATCAACCCGTGTATGTACCTGATGATCTGCATGATATTTACTACGTAGATCATGGTAATGCTAACGCTACTATAGAACCGGTAAAACAGCGTTATCCTGCGTTAAAAACAACTAGGTATGTCAATACCTATCTGGACACTTTTAAACGCATTATGAGCACCGCACGCACGGAATACGTATGGATTATCAGCAGTTTATGCGACTATACTCGCTTTGATTTTTCGTGGCAACCAGAGCCTTGGCAACAGGAAATGATACACGTGTTTCCTAGTGCTAATCAAACACGTGGCGATACGTTCTACATACATGTAGAATCATTTAAACAGCAGATGGTTGATCTAGACATGCTAGATTGGTTCAACGTAATTAATTACTGCGAAGATCAACGTGTACCGCGTTTACCTATACCCTATGTAACTTACCGTGGTGATGACTTGATTAGTGAGATTAAACGGCATGAATTTCAGCATCCTTATACATGGTTTACACAGTACATTCGTGATATAACGTATAACCCAAGCATTTGGGGTGAAAAAGATAAGAAAATCGTGTCATTTTCTAACAGAAACACCACGGTTTTGGTGCCTAGAGAGGCAAAAAATTATATCAATACACAAGCCTACGATTATCCTTATATCTCTAAAATGCCAATGATTTTAGATACACCTTTGGATATTGTGTACATTAGTAATGGCGAACCTGACGCTGAACGTTGGCATAAACATCTATTAGATTGTGTAGATCCTGGCCGTAGAGTAGTACATCGTGTGGCCAATGTCAACGGTCGCATGGCCGCATATAAAGCAGCCGCAGACCTAAGCAAGACGCCTTGGTTCTTTGCTGTGTTTGCTAAGATAGAAGTCAATCCCAAGTTTGATTGGGATTGGCAACCAGACATGCTACAGGAGCCTAAACACTACATATTCCATAGTCGTAATCCTGTAAACGGACTAGAGTACGGACACATGGGTGTAATTGCATATAACCGTAGACTAGTATTAGAAACAGAAGAGCATGGACTAGACTTTACCTTAAGCAAACCACATGCTGTAGTACCTCTATTAAGTGCTACAGCGCACTATAACACTACACCTGAACTAACATGGCGCACAGCCTTCCGTGAGGTTATAAAACTTGTGGATGATGTCAAACAGACTGCTAGTATCGAAAGCCAACACAGACTTAAAACTTGGTTAACTGTGGCTCAAGGAGAACATGCAGAGTGGAGTATTCGTGGCGCAGAAGATGCAGTAGAATATTACAACAGTGTTTCAGGTGACTACGATAAGTTATTGTTGAGTTTTGAGTGGGCGTGGCTGCAAGACTACTGGACTAGTCGATATTCTTAATAACACTATCAACGATGTGTTCAACTTCAGCGTCCATAAGTTCAGGATAGATAGGTAGACTAAGTGTAGTTTTACAAAACTCCTCAGCACCAGTTAGTACACCTAAATTGTATTCAACCCCAAAAACAAAACTTACAGGTTCTAAGTGCAAAGGCTCGCTGTAGTGTATCCGTGTTTCAATACCTGCATCATCTAACCGAACTTTTAAACGTCCTCGATCGGACACGTGTATAACAAACTTACTCCACGCATGTTCTACTCTACCGTCAATGTCAGCTATACCTACAACATGTGCTAGTTGGTCTCGATAATACTCAGCAATTTGAGTTCTGCGAGCCTGCCACTGATCAAAGTATTTTAATTTAACTAACATTTGAGCTGAATCACTTTCGCTCATTCGACTGTTAGTACCTGACATGGTGTGATCAGTAAACTTACCATTGGATCGCACATCTCGAACAAATTCATAATGATCGTAGTCGTCGGTTAAGATCATGCCACCCGAACCGTAGTTGTTTAGATTCTTAGTAGGGTCAAAACTTAGGCAACTGATGTCACCTAATTTACCACTAGGCACACCTCGATAGTATGCGCCAAAACTCTGTGCAGCATCTTCGATAACAAAAACATCATTTTCTGCCCACAGCGATTTGTAATGTTGCAATCGATCATAGTCAATAATGTTACCAAACAAATTAACATACATAACAGCGTGAAGTTGATCAGCAGACACTGGAATCTTATTTAGATCGATTAATCCAGTTACAGGATCAACATCGCAGAACACAGGATCAAATCCTGCTTCAAGTACTGCGTTCACTGTAGCAACAAAACTAACACTGGGAATTAAGATTTTATTTCTGACTTCTGCGCGACCGTAGTCTACACTGCGGCTTGCAAATATCAAGGCCTGTGTACCACTGCCAACGGCCACTGCGTATTTGCGTTCAGTGAGATGTGCCATGGTCTTTTCAAACAGGTCAGTGTAATAGCCGTCAAGAACTTGACCCGAACGATATACTGTATCAGCGGCTTCTAGTATTTCTTCGCGTAGATTACTGTACTGACGATTTATCCCAAAGAACGGGATTCTGCTGGTACCACTCATAATATTTTTGAAATCCTTGTTCTACGCTGACTTCTGGTGCGTAGCCTAAATCTTGCTGTGCTCGACTGATACTTAATCTACCGCGTTTGGGGAAACTTAGATCACGATCTGCTAGCTCTAAGGATCCTTTACCTGTGATACTAATAGCTAACTCTGCAGCATCTTTAAGGGTCCATAGTCGATCATCACTGCGAGTAATGTTATAAATTTTATTGTTTGATGTGGTACTACATGCGGCTAAGGCAATGCCCATAGCAGTATCACCCACATAGGTAAAGTCTAAGACTTCATCAGCACCGCGCACTTTAAGTGTTTCGCCACGCAGAGCCTGTGTCATAAACTTACTAACCACACGATCCTCTACGTCCCACTCACCATATACAGCACTAGGACGAATAATAGTGTAGTCAAAGTGCCCTTGACGGTGCCAATCTTCTACTAACTTCTCACCCATGTATTTCATAATGCCATACTGTCCAATTGGACTGCATGGACTGTCTTCAGTGACGTCCTGTTCAAAATCTCCATAGACCATGCTTGAACTAATATAAACAAACTTACTAACTTTGTAATTTCTGCTTAGTTCTAACAAGTGTACTAGTCCAGTACTCATAACATCACTGGCCAACAATGGGTTACTGCCAACAACTTTTTGTCTAGGGAAACTTGCCAAGTGTATAACCACGTCTGGCCGATGTTCAGCAAATATGTTAGGTAGTTCTGTAGTTTCACGTATGTCATTGTTGTAGACTTTGACACCCTGTGCTAGCAGATCTTTTAATCTATTGTCAGCTAGATACTGTAGTTCTACTTTAGGAATAAAACTATAGGTAGTAAAACTATCAACAATGATAACATCGTGACCTTGTGAACGCAGTATGCGTGATACATTGTGCCCAATGAATCCGGCACCACCTGTGAGTAATATTTTCATCGACCTCTCCCTGCGGATTTTTTAGCAGGTTTGTTGCTGTTAACCTGTGCTTTGGCATGTTGCCCTTTGTCTAGGTTTTTCTTACCTGAGTCAGGGTGTTGTTCTTGTTGTTTTTTAGCTAGTGCTTCTTTCATTAGATCTTTTAAGTTTGCCATATTAACCCCATTTTAGTGTATAAAAAGTATAGTCTCGTTCACGTAACCAAGCATGAATTACAACTCTATATGCAAATGTTGATGGATCAGCTATAATATCATAGGTCATTTGTTTATAACTGTTTTCAATTAACCATTGACCTTTTTCAGTCTTTTCGAATTTAAGTATAGGTTCTGCAGCATAGATCTCTGGATCTTCTACATCATTTAACAAAAAATTGTGTGCTAAAACTTTCATTAGTCCCAAAGTGCTCGATAGTACTTGCCAAACAGGCGTAATCCATTATCGATACGATCGTGGTGTGCTTTTAAACCTTTGCGATCTACTTTAAGTTTACAAATCTGCGTATTAAGATCATCTTTAGGATCGTTGGCTAGACTGTGATCATAAAACTGTGCATCACTGTCATCGTCCAGTAGTTGTTCGTGCGCCCAGATCATTTCATTCATGACCCAGTCCCAACGTTTGAAGTGATTGCCGTCTGTGTCCCATTCATGCTTTTTAACTCGCTGTGCGGCTTTGGTAGTGCTACGTAACTTAGGCGGCACATCTTCATCTGCTACACATGGCGCACCATGCTTGCATTCTTTTAAAAGTTTAAGCATGGGTACCACAATGTGGCTGAGAGTATGGTCCATACTCCACACATCATAAGCATCAATGCGAATTTTTATAGTGCGCTTGCGTTTGGCATAAATCCACTCGCACAGGCTGTGTATCCAACTACTGGCTAACCACTCACCTACACGGTCATGTAATTTATAGTCCCAACGTTCGCTAAGTTGTTCGCTAGGATATTTTTCATGCCAAAAGAATATGGTATCTGCAATTTGATGACCGCCATACCAATTTAAGTAAGGCCCAATTTTAACTCGCATCTGTATTGTCCTTGTGATTATAATCCCAACTGTTAATTCTTACCTTGTAGTATGCTTTAGCACATTCGATGATATTGGCTTCTGTAGGCTCATTGGTTACATAGCCTTTGGCAAATATTTCTCTAGCACGATCTAGATCTTCTTGCTCGTACTCAACCTCAATTTGGTCATCTTCTTTTTTCTTTAGTACCCAGCCATCACCTTCTGGTTGCCAGCAGATAAGGTCACCGGGTTTCCAACCAAGTTCAGCAACCAGCTCATCTGGAAACGGCAAACATTCTTCACCGTTCTCGTCTAATTCGATGCGTACTGTATAGCGATTACTCATTTCCACTCCTCGTCGTGATGGTTGAAGAAACGTAAACAATAATCAGTATACTCTTCTTCAGTTAGATCAGCATGAAAACGTATTTGTTTGAACCAATCTTGGCTACGTTCATCTATATCAAATGCTAGTTTAATGTCATTACGTTCAGCCCACTTATATTGTTCAGTTTCACTGAACAGTTGGGCCGCCTTCAAGTACATGTCCTTGGTGCTGTGTTTGAGTGCTTCACTAATGTGACTGCGCCAAATAAAAAGTCTCACACGATGTGGACGATTAAACCGCCATTGGGGCTTTGATTGGTGGGTGGTGAATGTATCCATCTAATCGAAAATCTTCCATAGTAAATTGAGTAATATCCTTGACGTCTGGATTGATCCATAGTGTAGGAGCGGGTAATGGTTCACGTGATAGTTGTTCTTTTACCTGTTCCACGTGGTCTAAGTATATGTGCGCATCACCAAGTACATGAACAAACTCACCTACACCAAGACCACACACCTGTGCTAGCATGTGTGTAAACAGGCTATAGGACGCTATGTTAAAAGGTACACCTAAGAACATATCGCATGAACGCTGATACATTTGACAACTTAACAGTCCATCGGCACTTACGTAGAACTGTGCGAAACAATGGCAGGGTGGAAGTGCCATCGAGTCTAACTCTGACGGGTTCCAAGCAGTAATAATGTGTCGTCTGCCATATGGGTCATTGCGTAGACCGTTGACCAATTGCATTAACTGATCTACTCCCCCAAAGTCTCGCCACTGTACTCCGTAAATACGTCCTAGGTCACCTTCGTATTGAGCCTTGGGTAACCAGTAAGGTGCTGTGGCATTGGCAGTCCAGATGGTGTCCTTATCGGAATCCCTACTACCATGTAAGATCTCTCGTAGGCGCTTCTCATCCCCTGAACCTTCAATGAACCACAGCAACTCGCTCAGGCAGGCTTTAAATGCTAGTCGTTTGGTAGTGACCGCAGGAAAGCCTTCTTGAAGATTGTAACGTTGTTGCATACCAAACACACCAATGGTGCCTACACCTGTGCGATCTTCTCTCACAGTGCCATTGTTTAGTACATAGTGTAATGCGTCATGATAAATTTTCATTTTACTATTATAACAGATTTAAGAGATGTTGTCAACTCTAAAGAATATATCTCTGTCCCACGTTTCGTAGGTACAGCCCGTACCTGGGCGGACAGATTTAATACGGAATGGAGCCAAATAACGTTCTAATTGAATACGGGTATCAGCCCAATAGTTACCTTTAACACGAGTTAATATCACTTGGTCTACTATATCAGCAGTATATTCATAAATTTGTTTGCCGCCAATAATATATACATCTTTATCAGGGAACTGACGCTGTAGTTCTAAAACCTCAGAGGAAATGTCACCATAGATTCTACGTACCTGATAGTCGTTTATAGGAGTATTGCTGACCACAACATTGACACGATTAGGCAATGGTTTGGGCATTTTTGGATCATCCCAAGTACGGCGACCCATTACTACAATATGCCCTTCGGTGTGTTTCTTAAACCACTGTAGATCTTCTTTGTTGTGGGGCCAAGGCAAGGTACCCCTATTACCTATGCCGCCCATTGAAGTAGCGGCTAGAATAGCTTTAATCATAGATCTTTAAGTACCTTGTCTGTTTCGGGTTGAATAGTATCTACTACACGATCAATATCAATAAAGTAATCAACATTTTCAATGTACTGTTCCAAATCTTGGAACTTGGCATTTAAAAGTTCCTCAATTTCTTGAGGATCCTGTCCGTCACTGATTAATTGTTTAATATCAATACGTAGATCAGTACCGTCGACTAGTCTTACAATTATTTCTTGAAGAACATCGACCGGTACTTCTTTTTTATCAACATTTTTTATTATATCTTGCCAGCGTTTTTTAGGATCAAGTTTTAATTTTTGGGCCTTACGCTGTGGCTTTTTTGGCTGTGGCTTTTCTGACATTTGTTGTTTTCTTCGCAGGTGTTAGTGATTTAGCTTCGTCTTTCAACCGTTTTGCTTCTGCTAATAAACTCTTAGCTTCTGCTTCCATGCGATTAGCTTGATCTAATCGTTGTTGTGCCAAATCGGCATCTGATAGTACATTACTAGTATTTACACTAGCGGCAGAAGTTTTAGCAGGTTCGCCTACTTCTCTACCTTCAGATAACACACCTTTCATGCCACGATTACTGTCAATGTCGGCTAGTTTTTTAACTGCTTCTTCGCCAGCTTCCATTTCCTTAAGAATCTTGTTAAGTTCATCTAAACGAATAGTGCTTTGAACGTTTGGAGTAACAATAACTTGGTTAGTTGGAACTTTCTTTAACCAACCGCCACGGTGTAAAGCCGTTAAGCAGTTTTGTCCATCAGACATAGTTGTGCGGAATAAAGCATCAGCCAGCTCTTTAGCCTGCTGACCAATTTCGCTTTCTAAGCATTTCATAGCTTCGTCATGAAGCATTTGAGGTAGGCTGTCTGGATAGATAACCAAAGCCATATGCTCTTCATCAGGAACTATTCTGTATACAATAGCAACTTTACGTTGATTGTGTCTGCCTACGTGTTTAATCATTTTAATTTTCCTCGGTTGGTGCATCTGCAGCTCGTAGTGCTCCTACGCTTTGCAAGAATGCAATTAGTTTGTTATACAATGAGCCAACGTTTTCTAGTTCTTCTGCGCGAAATGCGCCGCGTTGACTTGAAAGTTGTATAATTTGTGCAACTGTAATAAGGTCTTGTAAATTAAGACTAGGAGTTGCAGGTTGTTCAGGTGCTGAGGTTTCAGCTTGAACGTTTTCTTGTGTATCAGCCATTTAATAAAATCTCCATTGGGAACAGTTTTATTTAACTGTATATTAACCGATGGAAAAATTTCTTAGCTGTAGGGATTAGGATTTATCTGAGGAAGGAATAGACTAAAGTAACTGGCTTCACTGGCTTGTTCAAACGCTACTACGCAGTGACGTTCCAGTGTACGATTACCTTGTATATCTCGATATCCTACATAGAATCTACCAGAGAGATTTTCATAAACCCAGTCACTGATGTGTTTTTCGTTGACATATGAATTGAACGTTACTTGTTCAAAGTGAGGCGGGCAGTGGTCTAATTTGCGTAGACCAAACACATTGAGTGGATTAACTTCGCCGTGTTTAAGCACTAGTCAATGTCCCTGCCGCGAAATACTAGTTGCCAACTACGATAGGCTTCTTTTGTACACTGGATAGGATGCCGCACCCACATCCAAACAATTATAAAAGGTGCGACAAAACCTGCTACAAAATAAAACAACCATCTATTCATCTTGTTTGTCTTTCTTAAGGCTAACAACATTTAGGTTAGGCTTTTTGCCTTTAGTTTTAGTTTCTATATTTTCGTATCTGCTATCTATTTCTACAATAGGAAACACAAAAGCATTGTGGTTTTCATCTCTACCAAAAAACCGTTCACGGAGGCGTTGACCAAACCCTTTGCGATTAGGCATAGGGTAGACGGCTAGGGTACCATACAAGTGCAGAAAATCTTCTTCCTTAAGATAGTTTTTACTGTGTAAGAATTTTAATGTGTCATGCACAGTACCAGTCATGCTTTCTGCTAGTTCGATTGGTGTATAACTAAATTGTTCAAATTTGTGTTCGCTCATGTGTCTTCCTTTAATTGTCCCACGGTACTGGATGCCAGCCTAGGCTGGCCAAATCTGCCCGTATTTCATCTGTTACTTCGCCTTCGGTTACGTAGCCTAATTCTGCTTCAGCACCAATACCACTACAGTACCAACTTAGGTAATCACCTTCGCCACGTAATTCTGCTACAATGCCACCACTGTAGCGCCAACTACATGACCATACTTCGTCAGTTAATATAGGCCAAACTTCTGCTCGTTGCCACTGCATGTTACACATAGCGGCATACAAGTTCTGTGCGTATCGATCTTTCTTAATCTTTTCAAGTACCACAGGACTACGATGCAGGTCCTGTTCTAGATCGTGTTTAGTCTGCATTCTTGTGTTTGCGTTTACGTGTGTACTTTGTGCGGTCACGTTCTACCCGTGCTTTGAAGGGTAAGTCCTTGTTGAATAAAGCATAGTGACTGCGAATTTTCATTTTAAGTTTCTTACGATGTTTCACGCTATACGACCTATTGTAGCATAATATAGTTCGTTGAGCAATGGTTGAATATCTCGACCCAACTGCTGTTGTTCATACATCCGTTGAATAAGACCACTAGTGCCGCCGCTGTAGTTCATCTTGCGACTTTCTAGTTCTTTTAACAGCTCGTCATCGTCAAAGTCACTTAGGTCAACCCAAACTTCTGCTTCTGTAGTAATGTAAGGCATTACTGTTTCTCCTGTAGACTACGTAGAAAATCTTCTGCTAATACGGTACTGGCACTTGATCCTTTGTAGTTAGGGTCATCACCTGCGGCCCATTTTTTAACATCAGGCAAATCAGCCCAATCACTAGAACTTGACCAACTTGGACCCCACATGGGTTTTGGACCATTTGGGTTAGTACCGTTCCACGGTTGCCCAGTGGTTGGTGTACCAATCCAGGGACCTACTACGCTTGGCGGTGTATATGGACTCGCAGTTGTTGGCGGCATACGATTTTTTACATTAGTAACTTCGTCTTCCAAGCGACTTAGACGGCGTGCCAGATTGTTATAGTCCTCTAACAGTCGCGCAAATGGTCCGTTGCGTACTACTTGATCAGGATGTTCTGCTGTACACAGCACAGTTATGGTCATAAGCGCACGTAAGGCGTCCTTAATGCGCTGATCATCTGACTCTAAGGCTTGATCTATAATACGAACTATTTGTTCTAAATCGTAGTCTTTTTGGTCTTTATTTCTACCTGTACTCATCTAACTCTCCCAAACTGTTTTCATATCAAAGAAACGAGCCAAAGGTGATACAAACAACGGTACACTCATAATCAATACCCATGCTAATTCAATGAATTCATAAGGTATAGGTTCACCTAATAGGTAATCTATAACCAAAAACTCAAGGTACAATGCACCTGTGGTAAACAACCAAACTCCGCCTGAGGGTCGCATGTCAGTGCCTTGTATTACCAGCAAAAGGATATTTTACATAACCATGCTCGTCAACATCATACTCTGCCATTGCCTCAGCTAGTACGTCTAGCTGTTCTGACAGCTTGCCTTCTATAGGGGTAGCTTTTTCAAGCAGTTCACCACTTTCTGCCAACTGTTGAATATGCGCAACAAGTTCATCTAACTCTTCTTGTGTGCCTTCAAAGTCATCAAAGCATCCTTCAGCAAACACAATCTTCAATGGCTTGTTTTCGTCATCGCTGTTGTCGTTAGTTTGATCAGACATGGTCTGTCTCCTTATCTTTAAGTTTGTTAAACAAATTAAGTTTTACCGCAGTGTCTTTGACCTGTTCCACACCTTCTAGAGTTCGTCGTAACTCTCTGATGATGCGTTCGATGTGTTCTTGGTCTAAGTCACGAATCCAGTTAGCCGCACGAAACACACGTATTAGATCTACTTCGTCTCCTGCCGAGACCATTTCTTCATCATACTCACTGTCGTCTTTACCTGTGAGATAGTACATCTCGTCCCAGGAGACTTCGCAGATATATTTGTCGTCGCCTACACCTAATACTTTCATAAGTATGCCTTACTTCCTTTTGCTAAGTATGTCATTTCCTCACAGATGCCACCACAGTCTGATATGATCTGTTCTACAAGTTCGATAGGCACATAACCATATACAGTGTCAGTTGGATCAGTATCTTCGTTACCATCCATGTAGGGCCGCAACTCTTCAAACACACGACTTGGAAATCCAACTTCTACTGAGTAGTATGGACCCATGTTTTGTCTAGGACTACAGTATAGAAACTCTCCTGCTTGAACACTAAGACTGGTACCGTCCATACACACAATACGAGGAGCCGTAGGTTTAACCTGTGAGGAAATGTCTACTTTAGTTAAAGTTAAAAACTCCTGTACTGTCATTATGCGTATGCTTTCTTTCCGTTACGTTCTAAATCATAGTAAGTGGTAATACCAAATGGTGCAGTAATATCAGTAGTACCGTGAATTACAAACATAGTGTCGCAGTACTCTGCGTCACCCCAATCACCACAAGGATAACCGTCAGTAAACATAACAAAGTATTTAGGTACAATGTCGTTGTCTTTCATGTAGGTCCAGTTACATTCAAACATAGTACCACCGCCACCTTCGGGGTCCCACTCCATAATCTCGTCTAGATTTTCTGGAGTAAACACTTTTGCGTTATACACTTCTGTGTCAAACGACCACAAGTGTAAGCGGAAGTTTGTGTAACTTTCCATAATACCTTTAACTTCACTTAAGATATCGCGCAACATACTTTCTGACATACTACCAGATGCGTCAATACTTACGCAGACATCAATATCTTTATCGTAGTCTGAACCCGGCATAACAGCATCCATGTCCCAACCTTTACGACTAGCACGTGACCAAGTATAGTCGTATTTTACTGTACTTTGAATAGCCTGCGGCAACAGATCTCTCCAACCAAGTTGCGGAGTAGTCAAATCTTTAATCATTCGACGAACGCCCGCAGGCAAGTTACCTGCTGAACAAGTCTGTGCCGCAGCCATTACAGCTTCTTTAATTTCATCGCGAATCTGTTTCTTTTCTTCTTCGCTTAGTTGTGGGCGGCCACCCTTGCCTTTGCCTTCTTTGCCTTTACCTTCTTGATCGCCTTCACCATCACCATCACCATCACCATCCAAGTGTTCGTCAAGTAGTTGTTCAACTAGGTCGTCAATGTCGATCTTTTCAGCATTTTCGTATAGATAGTCGTAGACTTCTTCAGCACTCCAACCTTTAAATTTTGTATCATACAAACCAACAGGAATTTTCTCACCGATACGTTGATCAAGCAAGTCCTGATTTACACAGTAGTCGTCTGCAATATTCCACAGTTTAGCATCTCTGTCGCCACGACGTCCCATGTGATCATATACACAGTGTAGCACCTCGTGACCAACTAAAAATTCCACTTGTTTCTGTGGCATTTTCTTAATAAATTCGCTGTTGTAGTAAAAGCGACGCCCGTCAGTTGCAGCAGTAGGACACCAACTATCAGCGTTTTCAAGTTTTAGTCGTGTAGCTAAATTACCAAAAAATGGTGCCTTCATCAGCAAGGCAATACGTGCTGTAATCAGTTTTTCGCGCACAGCTGCATCAGTTTGTGGGTTAGTTTCGATACCCTTAAAACTCTTGTCTTTTTGTGCTGTAGTGTTAGTACCTGCCATGTCTAGCCTCTCTTTCATTTAATAGCGTAATTGTATACTCTTTTGGCTGAATTGTCAAGTGTTATATAGGACAAAAGCACTTAGTTGTTCCTGATTTAAGTATATGTTACGATTGTAATCCCTTGTATCGTAAGCCCAGGTGTAGCCTAATCCTACGTGTTGACTTAATTGAAACAGTTCTAACTCACAACCTGGTCCAAAGTTCTCAATTACCCAATGGCGTATTTTTAGGAAATCTTCGTTCCAAAATACTTTAACTCGATGCGAAAAAAGATGGTGCCCAGTCATACGACGGTCCAACTTTTGTATTCTAAATTTTGTTGCTTTAGTCATGCCCATACAATCAAAAAAGCCCCTTGCGGGGCTTTTCCTTACTATGCTACAGCCTGTACAATGTACTTGCCGAAGCGTTTATGGAACTCGTCAAATGTCTTCAACTTATTAGGAACGAAAGGTAAGTTGTAAGTTGTCAACGCTACACGAGCACCCATAACAGTAACCTCAGTAGTGAAGTTATCCATCATAAACTTAAAGAAGTTATCAGCATATTCATGCCATTTAGCAGTGTCTGTCTCTTTAGCCTTCAAGTCTTTCAACTCGTAACACATAGAGATAGTCAATGAATACATCGCTGAAATTTCTTTAACCTTTAACTCTTTAACTTTGCCTTCAAGTACATCACGAGGGTTAGGCATCTGTCCAGCAACCTTACGGTGTGCCATAAACTTAACTGCTGTGCCTTCACCTACTGTACCTGCTACCAAGTCAGTTTCGATGTTAGTAGGAACATTGCCGTCTAACAATTCGCTGACAAAAGTCCACGCACGAGGTGTAGCAAACGCACGACTAGCAGTCTTAGGATCAAAGTCAAACAAGTCTTGTTTAGCAAATGAAATGTAACCTACAACGTCCTTGTGAACGTTATTGGCCGCAGCCCAATTTAACCAAGCGTCATAATCTACACGCATTTCTAAATGCACAAAACGATTGGCCAGTGGACTAGGCATCTTAAATGTAACACCCTTGTCGCCTTCACGGTTACCTGCCGCTACCATAACCACGTTGTCTGGCAACTTGTACTTACCTACACGACGATTCAAAATCAACTGGTAAGCCGCAGCCTGTACGCTAGGAGCTGCACTGTTCATCTCGTCAAAGAACAGTACAATCACAGGATACTGTGCAGCAAGTTCTTCGCTAGGCAAGTCAATTGGAGGTGCCCAATCCATCAAGCCATTGTCTTTGTTATAAAATGGAATACCACGAATGTCTGTTGGATCCATCTGCCCAAGTCGCAAATCGATCATGTAGCCGTTCATGTCGTTAGTGATGCTTTCTACTAGCTCACTCTTACCAATACCTGGAGGACCCCAAAGGAACACTGGACGTTTCTTGTCAAAACATTGTTTAAGTGCTGCACGTGCTTCTTCTGAGGTAACTGTGCGATTTTCTGTGACTGCCATATAATACCCTTTCGTTCAACTAAATTAACTAACTTACCTTACTTACTAAGCCATCATTATACTATCAAACTGCTGATATGTCAAGTACTTTTTCAACGTGTTTACACTTGCCTCGAAAACTGTATCCTGGGCAGGTGCAGGTCTTCGCATCAGGATCTACGTAGTACGTACCGCCGGTACTGCCTGTAAATTCAATTAGTTTGGATTTGGCTTCAACTGGTCCAAACAATGTTAAATCTGCTTTGACAAACTTACGACCACGCTTGTCTAATTTACCAGGTGTGTTAAAGTAAATAGGCTCACCTTCACCCCATCTGATATAGGCCAACACTTTGCTACCGTCAAATAGATAAATGTGATTGGGTTGACGAAAGTCAACTTCCCATTCAGTAACTTCGCGTAGGGCTTCCAATTAAGCATACTCCCTAGAGCACTCATAAGGCTTGTTCCAAGCACCAACATTAACGTGATAGTAGTAGGCAACATGGAAGTAGTCAACCATAGCATCTGAATCGTTAAAGTATGCTTTACCGCCAGCACGTGCTGGTGCTGTTTTGATAATTTCTACAATCTTGTCAAAAAACTTGGAATGGTCACCATACATGTAAGTATGGTAATGATTGATTTGAAGATACTTGCGTGAGCGACTGTAGTCATCATTGAACAGTTCGTCAAAGTCTACTGGGCCACTAACCACTGTTACGTCTACAGAACTACCATTGTAACCTTTACGAACGCCAAACTTAAACTCAGGAAACTCTGCTTTGAGTTCTTTGCGAATTGCTGCTACATCGTTTGCGTTAATATAAGCCATTTGCTACTCCTCTTTAACAGTTTATGTGTAGCATTATAGCATCGATTAACCAAAAAGTCAACCAAAAAATAAGGGCCTTGCGGCCCTGTATTAGTTAACCTGTACCAACACTTGGTATTGGCAGTTACAGTTAGGGTCAAATACCCATTGATATTGGTATACCGGAGCGGCGCCTGGTGGACTAACAATTCTAGCAGGTTGATTGATAATTAGCGGACGTTGTTGTTGCTGTCCTTTAATTACATACCCAATAACGCCACCAACTACCATCGGAACTACCCAATCACCACCATTGGTATAGTAGTATCCGTGTGCAGAAGCAGTGTTACAGCATAGCATTAATGCGAGTACGGCTAACAGTTGTTTCATTTTACATCTCCTTTAGGTTGTGCAGCCCAGTTGTATTTAGGTCTAAACAGTCGACTGGCTTGATAGGTCCAGTCAATTTCTCCTGAATGAATTGCAGTATTTGGTGCCATTGGGTAGTCATGATGATTAGCATGTAGTCCTTCATAGATAACATCCCAGTTGGCTATAGGGCTATTATTAGCGTGAAGTCCCAGATGCTGTCTCCAAATACAAATGGTAACAATCCAACAGCCTATACTAGCAGGTATGGCCCACAAAAATAAGAATACCTTAGGATCAATAAGCCATAACACTAGTGCGTTAGCCAGTACAAAAGGAACATAGTAATCATGTAACCAGCGATATTTTTTATTTAGATCTACAATGTGTCTATTAAACACTGGGGTTTCAGTTATGTCCACAGTCTTTTGAAAATACACTAACCAAGCACGTTTACCTCTAGCAGGTCCATGCGGATCGTGTTCAGAGTCGGGGTATCTATGGTGTACAATATGTGTTAGAGCATAGCTAAGTGGACCACCAAATCCTAACATACTTCCAATCCAAAGAAAAAATAGTTCAACAGGCTTACTTACTGTAAAGTGTTTATGGGTGAAATATCGGTGCATACTGACGTTATTTCCGATCAAAACATAGACAAAAGCGGCTGAAAACACAGCTAAAAACCACCAAATCCAGCTAACTTGCCAAGTATACCCAAGCCATACAGTAAATGGTAAACTTAATTGAAGAATGCTAGTTGCTTCAACAGTGTGTGCTAGATATTTTTTTATAAAATTGATCATGATACTATTATATAGTCAAGAACTTTGATTGTCAAGGTATTGCTGGAGATTGTTAGCATGTAGAGCCAACATCATAGCATCACGTTCACTGTGTAGATGTATGGTCTTGCGATTTTGTATGTAGTAGGGTTCGGAGAAGTATCGTTCCAACTGCACAAAGGTCTTGGGCAGTATTTCCTGCGGCAGGGTAAATTTGTAGAATTTAGCAAATTGTTTTATGCTAAGATAAGCGGGCTGAGTCAATCGCAGACTTTGGTGATTTGTAGGATTATACCACCACCAACTTGGTGCTGTTCTAGGATTGTATTTTTGAAATTCCTGTTGCCAAACGTTTTGAGCACTGTCAGAACTGCGGGACATTATGGATATATTTGATCGCCAGCTTTTAATAAGACCACTGAGAACTTGTCAGTTTTAAACAAGGTATTGAGTTTCTTAGCAAGATTGATTGCGTGTCCTGGATTACTAAAGCTGACTTTCTTATATTTGGGTCCAGGATAGGCTACCAGAATGTTCTGCGTCTTAAGGTTAATAGGTTGGTTGTCGTAAAACACCGCCCAGATACCTTCCGAGTTTAGAATCTGATCGCTTTTATAAGTTGTTTTATTAACGTGCTCAAGAAGCACGGTTGGTTTAGGTCTACTCATAGTTATATTATTTATGCCAATTATCTGAGCATATTATTAAAAACCTCCACCATCCATCTGTATAGTTATGTCATTATCGTTGCTTTTCTCTGCAGGAACTTTGGTCAGTGCGGCGATCTGCGCTAACAATTCAAAAATTTCTGCGTGAAGATTTCTTGCTTCTAAAGCACTGAGAACTAAATCTTTAGAGTTGGTTTGATTCATTACTTTAACGCGATTGTTAAAGTTTTGTAAGTGTAGGCTAATTTGTTGATCCATTGGCAATCCTTAATTGTTCTTGCATTTCTTCTTGCGATTTAAAGGGTCCTTGATAAGGATATCTGTTAAGTGTAATTAGCTTTGGACAATAGCTTTTTACCCAACCATTGTTGAATCTAACTATATAGTAACCAGCACAGAAAAAACTTTTACTCTTAGTGCCTTTAGTAAAGATAGGCAGTTGGTGTTTTACGTCCCAAAGGATATTTTGTGCATTATGATCACAAGGGTATCCATAGACATCGTTGCTTTCTTTAATTACTTTTTGAGGTTTAGTCTTGTCAACTACAATGTTATACTTTTCGCTTAGAAGTTTTAGGCTAGCAAAACGTTCTTTGCGTCCTTTGTGTATAAAAGTAACTCCCACTGGACTAGGCAAGATACTGGCTACTTTTGCGCCATCTTCCTCAACTATCCAATACTTGTTTTTATAAACACTTTTAGCTAGTAACGACATAGATAATTCCTACATAGGTTAAGTAGTGCAGACATTGATCTAATCCCATCAATGTCCACCACCGATCGTCTTTCATAGTCAGCCCACGATTAAGTTGCTGTTTAGCCCAGTCAACATGATAGTGTATAACACCGTCTGCTAATGCTAATATGGCAGCTACGTACGGATTGCCTACAACAAACAATAAAATAAACAAAGTAAAAACAGCATGAATCATACTATGATGAAGCCCACCCACTGCACCGTATATGCCTTTTTCCTGTACCATGTATTGGTACTGCAACGGAAAGTCTGCAATAAAATGTTTAATGCCAAATAGGCTTAACAGTAAGAATACTTCCCAAGTCATTTTGACTCCTTTTTCTTAACACTAACACGCCAGCCACCGTGACTGGTGGTTACTATAGTGACATCATGTGTTTCGTATAGTTTTCTAATTTGGTCAGCCAATTTAAGTTCTTCTTTGGTTGGCCCTAATCGTTCTTTAATTTTCTTAATCATGATAGTACACACTTCTAGATTTAGGTGTTTCCCACCAATCAAGATGATGTACTCGAACTCCCAATGGCGCCATCTTAACATCAACTAACTTGGCCAACCAAGCACTTAGGTTTTCACTAGTAGGAACAAAGTCTACAACCATAAAGCCTTCAAACATTTCATATTCGTGACCAGCCAATGTAGCATAATATTCTGGATCAATATGCCAACCTGCAACGTATTCTGTGCCAGGAACTGTTACTGCTACTAATGGTGTGTCTTTACCTACTAAACGATCATATAACGGATCGTTGCGATCAATAACAAACTGATGATCAATATACTTGTTAATCCATTTCTTTAGCCATTCTAAGTGTCTAAAGTCTGTTACCATACCAGTTCGATCTAGTTTGCCCGAGTCTGTGCTGTTAGTTAAGTAAACCTGTACTTTACCTTCATGCCCATGTAAGTGACGGCAAGCACACTTTAAGTCATCTGCGTATTCGCCGTTTAAGGTCTGTGTCCACACACGATGTCCATAACAAAATTCAAATGTTTTATCAATAATCCAACTCATAATCTACCTTTCTTTTAGATATTATATACGTATATTTAGGCCTAGTCAACTTTTTTCTTTGGCTTTAAATCCAAACCACCATCACACTCAAATTGTCGGTTACAGCGATATAAGTGACCAGTCTGTGTGTTCATAACAACGATGTCGCTAGTACTAGGATCTATATTAAATGTATATAGGCTGTTGTTACGAAATTCTGGTGCTGTGGTTTGATAGCCCATCAAGGCCGCTGTGATTGCTGCTATTAATAGTTCCATAATCCCCACTTCAACATAAACATAAAATAGTGTGCTTCGTCCTTGAACAAGACATTAAAGTAGTCAACAGAAGTTCGGTCAACAAACTTCATATGGCAGTATTCCTCTGCCTCAGTAAAGTTCACACTTTCTAAACCTTTTTCTTCTCTTATAACATCTGCAATATGCTTTAGTAATGGTTTAGATATCTGAAAACACACTGCGTAACTATCTTCAGTGACATTATCCACTAAGCCCACCTTAACATAAACAAAGTATAATCCTCATTACTTGGAAAGATTACTGTATATCTTTCTGCATCAAGTTTAAGTTGGCCAAACTTAACATTATACTCACGCTCAAACTCATCTTGCCAGGCTTCATATCTGCGTTGGTCTTCGTGCATAGCAAAAGCCGCACGATGTATTACCTCGTATGGCACAAATTGTACGCACCTATATTGCTCTTGCTGAGTCAAGTAAGTTCTCCATAGCACGTTGCCGCTCTAGGATCTTAAAGAATAGTGCCAGAGTATTTTCAGCGTCGATGTCTGCTTGGTGCGCACGACCTATAAATTGTAGTTTATACTGACCCATAGCACTAGCTAGTCCACCCGTAGGATTCTTACCTCTGCATAACATATATAAAGTGTACCAAGTTTTTACGTCTATCCAACGACGCCCAAAGTGCGGAAAGTCTGCGTGATTTTTACAGAACTCTGCTAATAGCTCAGTGCTATCACCACCACCCCAAGTAACAGGATTGACAAAACATTTGTGTTCTCGAATTAAAGCACCTAGTTCATCTGCTACAGTTTGATGGCTAACACAGTAAGAACTTATATCAGTTTGTGTAATACCTGTTAGATCGATAATAAATGGATCTAATGGTTCATTTGGATTGATATACCATTTCTTAGTTATGTATTGATCGCGACGATCTCCAGCACTGCCAATGGCAACACCAACCTGAATGATCTTACCACTAGGTTGGTTTAATTCTAAATCTAATGCTAAAAACTTTTGCGTTCGCTCTATCAAAATACTTCAATCCCCATCCACCATCCAAACATTAAATAAAATCCAACTTTTAGCATTAACCACAAAAGTTTACATATTACGAAATTTAATGTGTAGTCAAAATATAAAAAAACACCAAGTATTATCAAAGCCATCGGCATTGGAATATCACCGCCGCCACTACTACTGTTACTACTAATATTAGCGGCTGACTCGCTTTTATTAGAAGATTTGATAGCGTCTATGGTCAAACAAGCATTACAAATATTGCCATATCCTGTCCAAACAGTACCACATCTAAAACAACTTCTTACATGATTGTAGGTCACTTTGGATATCCTGCTTTCAGCCATTCGGCATAGGTAGTTGCATGCTCACTTAATTTAACTAGATCATACTTGCCGCAAAACTTTAAGAAATATGCGCCAACTGTGCTATTAACTTTTGGCTTTGCATTGGCCTGAATAGTACCAAAGATTTGATCTTTGACGTCTGCGGGCTGTGCTGACAAATCTACTAGAGTGCGATTACGCTCGTAGTCATCTAAAACCTTGTGCTCAACACCGTTATGATCAACCCAACGCTGTAGCATTAGATTGTTCCAGTTATAACCCTTCTTATCTTTGTCACTAAATGCTTCCTCAAGTCCAACCTTATTCTTTGATCCTTTAGTACGAACACCTGGGTAAGCACTAAAAATATTATCAGTAGGATCACCACGCATACACTTTTCAAAAAGTATGAATTTTGGGTCAGGAATTTTTTTAGGTTCCTTAGTTTTCTTATCAATTACAGGATTGCCTTTTTTATCAAAAATGCCTCGTACAGTATGGAGTTCATCAGCTACACCATTGTATTGATCTACATTCTCTGATAAGAGCTGATGAAAGTCAGTATCACTACTGATAATAGTATGATGGTCATTAGGATGGCACTGAATAAACCCAGCAATAAGGTCATCAGCCTCGAGATTGGGGTGATGAAGAAACGTACAGTTAGTTTTTTCATTGATAAAAACCTTAAGTGCATCAAATGCTTCCCAGAATAATCGATCTTCCTCGGCTTCTGACTCAGTCAGTGCCGCACGTGCTACGCTACGGTTTTTCTTATACGGCTCATAAAAATCTTTACGCCAGCTACGGCCTTCAAAGCAAAATACCACATGATCTGCTTGATGTTCGCGCCATGCTTTGTTGATGCTACTGAGTGTAACGTGAATAGCAAAACCTAACCTATCCCAAGTATCTGCTTGGCGATGTGCTGAGTGTCTTGCACGAAAAAATGTATTTGCTGTGTCTACAAGTAAGTATCTCATTTTAGTATTTTACACTCATTAATATAATTTGTCAAGTAGTTTGCCCAAACTTTATGTGCATCTGCTCTATAATGGTACCAACTATTTGATATAAATCCGTTGATACGCAACCAATTCCAATAGGACATACTAGAATCGTATGGACCAATATAATGATTTTTCCAGTCTACTTGGTTAATAAAACTATGATTAAAGTCATGTAAAGTATTAAAAAATAAATGAGGTACGTCTAATTGAAGTAATTCTTGGTGAAATTCGTATATTTTATCATGCCAGTACTGTGCTTTTTTATTTGAATCTGCATTGACTACCCATTCTTTATAGGCTGATTGTACATGTTTTGGCACAGGAGGCCAACAGTCATCTACGATCATTCCAGCAGTGAATTGATAATAAACATCATCAAATAAAAACTCTTCGCGCTCCCAGGTAGCCCAACCAATTAATATTAAATCAGGACGTGTAGTCTTTAAAAATTCTTTAGTAGTACGGATAATACGACTATTACTACTAGCACTTTCTGCATCGCAAATTAAATCAGCGCCTAGCTGATTAGCTACTAGAGCACTGTAACTAGCTTTGAGATTTTCTGGATGAGGTCTACGACCTAGGTGAAAATATTGAGGGTCGTCGTGTGCAAAAGCAAAATTGTTTACTGCTTCTGCACCCGCACTGTGGCTGTCGCCGTTAACATATAGGATCAACTTACTTCCGTTCTACCGTCACCTAGATCTCGACGGTTGTTCTTGCGATTAGTTGGATCAGCTTGATATTGCTCGTAAGTTTCTAAAGCCACGTTACGGCAAACTGTTTGGAACCAATTATCTACAATATCTTGATCAGTTTTGCCTTGATAGCCTGCACGTACTAGATTAGCAACAAATTTATCGTTCCAGTCTAGTTCAAATGCACCTTGTCCTGGATCGTCTGGATTTAGTTCCATGCTGAGTATTTCTACCCAAGGTTCACCACGTTCTGTAGCAAGATCTTTAGGGCTTTTGGCTTTTTTCTTAGCTTCTGCTGATAGTTTAGCTTCACGTTTGGCTTTGCGTTCTTCAGCCTTACGCTGTTTTTCAGCTTCTGCAGCTATACGTGCTTCTTCTTCAGCACGTCGTTGTGCAGGAGTTTGTAACAGTTTTTTCCAATCCATAATATTAGTCCGTAAATAAGTCTACTTGTTCCCAAGGCAACATAGCCTTGCCAAAGTGACCATAATTGGTTGTTTGACTGTAGATGGGTCTAAATAGGTCAAATCTATTTATAATGCCCAAAGGTGTTAAGTCAACGTTCTTGAGTATCCATTCTGTAGACTCAACGTCAACACCTTGGTCTGTTTTAATCCACAGGCTAGTAGGTTCTTTAACACCAATGGCATAGCTTAGTTGAACAGTTGCTTTGGTAGCACGTCCACTGCCTACAATGTTCTTGGCAAGATACCTAGCCATATAAGCGGCTGAGCGATCCACTTTAGTAGGGTCCTTGCCACTGAAAGCACCACCACCATGGGGACTATAACCACCATAAGTGTCCACGATAATTTTACGACCGGTAAGTCCTGTATCACCGTCGGGACCGCCAATGACGAAACGCCCAGTAGGATTGATAAGATATTCAGTACTATCATCAACTAACTCCTTGGGTAATATCATTTCAATTATAGCACGAACATGTTGTCGTACTTGATCAATATCCATGTCCTCGCTATGCTGTGTACTACATACAACTTTAGCAATACGTTTTACAGTGCCATCATCGTTGTATTCCATAGTCACTTGACTCTTGGCATCTGGTCCTAACCATGTGGCGCCAACTTTACGTTGATGTGCTAATGCCTTTACAATTTTATGACTCCAGTAAATAGCACTGGGCATTAGATCTGTGTTTTCGTTAATAGCATAGCCAAACATAAGTCCTTGATCACCTGCACCAAAGTTATCAGTACCTAAGGCAATGTCTGCACTTTGTCCGTGCATATAGTTTTGTACGTCTACAGTTTTGTAGTTAAATCCATCTTGTTCGTAGCCAATGTTTTTGATAACCTCGCGAACAATATCTTCAACTTCTAAGTGGTTATACAATCCCTTGTACTCGCCCGCCAATATAACTTTATTGGTAGTTACAAGTGTTTCGCAAGCACAGCGCACAGCACGATTGCTGTCGCGTAGCATATAATCTAACACAGCATCCGAAATAGCGTCTGCTACTTTATCTGGATGTCCTTCTGAAACACTTTCGCTTGTAAACAAATAACTCAAATTATTTCCCCCATGAATTGCCCCAAAGATCAACATGTAATCTTGGGCTGTAATAATAACCACGTTTCATACACTCATCTGCGATGTTAAACTTGTTACCGTTGTATACGCTAACAACACCGCCCACGGGCATAATATGAACTGGACCTTTAAATCCTTCCATACGATAAGCAAACACTGCCCGCTCAACTTCTTCAAAATCTTCTGGCTTCTCAACTACAAATTTAAGATATGTGTAACCTAGTTCTTGATAACTGCACACAATCTCAGGCTTAATAGCATCTTCCCACAGTTCACCGCTTGGACTTAGTTTAGCACTAACACTGAATGTAATTTCACGCTCTGTGATACTCGGAATACCTACCCAATCTTGTAAATATTTGATAAAATCTTCGTGTAGTTCTTGGGTGCCGTTAGTTTCAAATGTTAGATTCTTTAGATCACGCATTTCAATTGCTTCTAACAACTCTGGATAGACTCGTTGCCAACCTAATAGTGGCTCACCGCCTGTGATGACCAAATGTACATCATTGCCGTTATCTTGACACCAGCGATTGTTTGGAGTCAATGCCAACATCTTTTCAACTACTTCGCTGGTTTCATAACTAGGACTTAGATGTTTAAACTTTGGATGCCATGACGCATAACTGTCGCAACCTGTGTTTACTAAAGGCAACTCTTCGTAGGTCTTATAAAGACTTACAGTTTTAGCAACTTCATCTGCTTCTGTACTTTTTTCTTCTCTAGGCATACCAAAGCCTGGACATGTAAAGTTACAGCCAAATGTACGCAAGAAAACAGACGGAACACCCACGAACCGTCCTTCACCTTGCGCACTATAAAATATTTCACTGACTTTTAATTTCATTAATAAATCCTGTTGTATTGATTTTCAAGATAAGTTGTAGTTTCATACGCATCTAAGTATTGTAACACAGAACTAGTCTTGCTGTCAATCTTAACGTTCCCAAGGGTAGACGATCCAAACGTCTCGTTCTGCTTTGTTGATTTCTCGTCCACAGTAATCGACCTTTCTACTAAATTTGCTACTTAGGTTATCTATAAGCACAGCAAAGCGTACATTGCCGCCCCATACGTCATTCCAGCGTTCATCATTGGGTAAGGCACTGCCTTGCCAATCTTTAATGATCCAATCTAGAGTAGCACCTGTATCGTTTATATCATCAATGATAAGAATGTTCTTACCGTTAAGCGCATCTTCAGCCATCCATAAATTGCTTTCTGGGCCTTCAGTACCATCACGCAAACTTACATTTAGTGTGTGCATAGGTATATTTAGGTTATGACTCATAATAACCGCAGGAACTAATCCGCCACGAGTCAGCCCTACAATATAGTCTGGGCGCCACATGTCCATATACATCTTATAGGTAATTTTGTTTATCCAATCGTTTACGTGGATATATTCATAATATTTTTTATCAACTGACATATTTTTCAATTTCCCTCATGTTGTGGCTAACCACCAGGTTATCCCATTTCATTAATAGCATAAGTGCTACTCCGGCATCTTCGCTGCGAAATCTTATCAAATATTCGCCAGTGCCGTTGTTGAATTTGTGACTTAGTCTGCCGCGACCGTATTGTATAGTAGAAGTAACATGCGATTTACCTCGCATGTCAACCCAATCAGTGCGACCAACAACTCCGCCAACTTCCTCAAACCATGCTAGAAAGTCTTCCGGCATACTATTGAGAGTTAGTACTACTTCATGGTTGACTGTACAGCCTGGCGGCAACGGAATCAACGCATGTACTCCATAGTAACAATTTTACCTAGGCTTTCGGCTAAGTCAGCATCATCACTAATAACATATCTGCCAATGGCTTCATTATCCATCTTTTCATCGTAACGATTAGTTTCTACAATCATGCCACCATTGGCACCAAATACCTTAAAGGTAATCACACTGCGGTCGTTGTAGTTATGTTCTACTCTACGTGTGCTACTAGATACAGGACCAAGTCCTCTACTACTGCCGCGACCACGTCTAGGATTTTCATCTAACATAATAGGACTATTTTCATCACGCTCGCGAGCACGATTATATGCACGTTGAATCCAACTATCTAACCATTTCATAGGCCATCCTCATCATCTTCCAGTTCGTCTTTAAGTTCTTGTTCTTCGCGGATCATAGCTTCTAACTTGTCCTGCCACATCTCTTCACTCATTGCGTGATAGCCATGACAGAACCCATCTGGACTACGACCACAGCCACATACGTGTGCCATAATTAATCCTTATCTAGGTGCGAACTCTTGCTGTAGTTTAATGTTATCAAAGAACTCTTTCTTAGTATTAGGGTCGTTTTTAAACGCACCTGTTAACACTGTGGTCTGTGTTAAACTACTATGTGCCATGATGCCGCGATTTTCACAGCAACCATGTGTGGCTTGAATATACACTGCTACGTTATTACTTCCAGTTGCCTTGCTAATTTCTCTCGCGATATCATTTGCAAGTTCTTCTTGTAGCGTACCGCGGCGAGCACACCACTGAGCAATCCTAGTATATTTGCTAAGACCGATAAGTTTATTGGCGGCGATAATACCAATATAAGCGACTCCTGCGACAGGCTGATGGTGGTGACTGCACATACTACGTAACTCACTGCGAACCACAAGCATGCCTTCGTATCTATCTGCGCTATCATTTGGGAAAGCCGTTGCATCAGGTGATGGATCATATCTGCCCGCCATTATTTCGTTGAAGTACATTTTAGCCAATCTACGTGCTGTGCCTTGACTGTTAGGATCGTTTTCGCGATCAATTAACAAGGTATCTAACACCTGTTCAAAGGCATCAGTTGCTTCGTCAATTAACTGCTCTTTAACTTCGTCTGTGATGTATTCTGAGATGTTGTCGCCTGCCCAGAAACGTTTGTTGTCTTGCTTAAGATTATTGCGAATTGTTTCGCTTACGCGATATTTTGTCATTTAATTACTCCGATGTTAACCCAGTGGATTGGGATATATTAATAGTATACTAGTGTATTTAGGTCGTGTCAAACTATTTGATAATAATTTCACGTAGATCTGGATACTGTTTATATTTAGGTTCTTGGTCTACCGTGGCTAATAATTCTAAGCCTCGCTCTGCATCTTCTATAGTTGGACGATAGTGATATCCTACTTCAAACACCCGTTGATCTTGCCACGGACTAATCTTTAGATCACGACCATCATAGCGTTGACGAATCAACTTTTTATATGCACGTTCGTCATCTAGTAAGATAGCACCACCATGCCCTATGCTTAAAGGTTTGTCATGACCAAAACTTAGACACTGCATCATTCCCTGTCTGTACATGCCTGTGCTTAACTTACGAGCACTATCCCAAATACGAGAACCATGGAATTGATATTCGCCAGTCCATTCTTCGGGCACGTGTCTGTAAGGTATATCTAACTTACGCATCAGCATAGGAATTGATAGATAAGTGTAAGCAGTGAAGGCTACGTTTGTAGGATTATCGTATCTAAAGCACAGCTCAAGAGCGTGTGTACAACAATCAGTCATAACAACAAAAGGCGCACCTGTTAGTGCGCCCAATTCTTGCTCAAACTTTGCTATTTTATCAAAAGTCATTTTAAATTTTCTAATAGACAATCAGCACTAAAAAATTTATTTGTTAGACTTTCAGCTTGATATGGAATATATTCATGTAGTCCTGCATATTCATTCATCATAGCAAAAATTCTACTACACAGTTCTTCTCTATGCACAAGATAACTGTCCCAAGACTCAGTCCAACTACTAGGATACTTCCAAGCATCAGCATACATTTCTGTGTAACTTAATCTGTCTGGAACAAGCGGCATACTGTTTACTAAGGCGCCTTCATACATACTGATGCCCAAAGTTTCTTGTAGATTAGCACTGAATACCATTTTACTCTGTCCAAGTAAGGTATGATACTCATGTTTGGTCAACTGCTGTTCTTGACATACTACCCAATCGTACTCAGGCAAACAACGTGCTAGATCCTTAAAGATCTCAACTTGCTTTTCTGGTGCTATACGATGTGGGAACAAGATTAAGTCACGTTTGGTTTGATATCTGTAGTTTGCTAGTGTGCCTGGCATATATTCCATAGGCCAACCGGTGCGTACAACTTTTTTACTATCTAGATTTACACGGTTCCATACTTTACGAGGATCACTTCTGGTCATATAACCAAGTCCTTCGCCAAACAGATCGATATGAAAGTCTGTGGCGTAGTAGTTATGGTCGATAGCATGAAAGAAACTTGCTTCTGCATGACGCACCCATGGAGCATCACCGATCAGGCGTCCTAAGAAGTCTTGCGGATCATAACTGCCGGCGTGCCAAAGTGCGTGTATCTTTACAGGTATGCCTAGTAGTTCGGCCATGTATTTAAGGTTAATAATACCAGGATGCCAAGCGTCAGTGAACAAGAAATGATCACCCGAGTTAACCCTTCCTTCCGTAAAAAGTCTGCCCATCTGCTCGACTTGATGGGCTTTGTATATGTTAGTGCCGCCAAAGTTAAGAAAAGCGCCGGGAGTAGTAGCACTAGGGATATCAGTGGGTCCTGTAATAATGTGTACATCATGTCCGTGTTTCTCCAGTAGACTAGGCACATGAGTCTTCCACTGACCCGTGTACCTAGTTTCAACGGCTTCTAGATCAACTAGAAAAACCTTAGCCATTACGGCGACCTTGGTAACCGCTAGGTTGACCGTTGCGTTGTTGCCACTGCTGGCGACGACGACGTTTTTCTTGCCATTCCTTGTACTCTGGTGATTTGTACAAGTCTGCTTCATTGAATTTAATCATATGAAAACGACAGTAGTTTAACCATGCGTCCAAATCGTTATAGATTTTTGTTACTTCTGGGCTCATTCTTAGATACTTTTTAAGCCAGACTGGTTGTGAAGCCACAGTATTTCTCCTTATTCAGCAACATCCATTGAGTTATATTCTTTGATTAGTCCTAACAATTCTTCTTCAGTATTACAAAGAACCTTGGTATTTGACCAATCATCTTTTTTATTTCGACCACCTACTTCTACCATCCAACCGTTGTCATATCGGTAGACTGAGAATGAGTCATTTACTTTTGTTAACTTAGTTAATTTTGCCACGATAAATCTCCTATACTGTGACTGTTTGATAAGGTCGGGTTTGATTGTAAGAGATGACGCACCCGTTTTCGCCATCTTCTGAAACTTCAATTTGTACATCTCTACCTGGATAGCGAGCGGCTATCTGTAGATATAAGTCATCCGCAATCATTTCACATGACTTGTAATCAAGTGCTAGAATGTTCCCACTATACAGTGATTCAAGCCATCTTTTGAATTGTATAAACTCAATATCTCTATCATTATGCCACACATCAATTGATACTCTAAAATGAAAAATGTGACGATGTGGATAGCCAAGGAAACTTACATCATACTCATCCCCTGTGGCCAGTTGTGGATCTGTAAGTGCTGCCGGATATTTGTGTATACCTTCTTTACGGAAAGTAACCCAAATTTGTCTGTGAGCGTTGTCTTTAACACGTTCTATCTGTTTACGTTCTGCTTCAATCATTTGATAATCTCGTCTTTACCATATTGGTCCCAATTGGTAAATTTATCTGAGGTTAGTAAATCGTGTAGTCTATGACACCACACACCTGGATTACTAGCTGCGAAGTCTACATCATCTATCTTAATTGTAGCATTATAGCCTAGCTGTTGTAAATAGGGCAGTTTAACCGAAATCTGTGGAATGAATCTACGTTTTTCAGTTAAACCACTTTCTAACAGTCCTTCTACATCACGCACATCTAAATCTAATGTACACCAATAGTCGTTTTCTAGCAACACGTAGATCATATCTTCCCACGGGCGCCAAGTCTCTACGTCATTAGTGCCGTTGGGTTTGAAACTTTGATTAGCACCAAAGTAGATATGTTCAATGTCGCTATAGGCCAATTTAGTTTGTAGCATCTCTAAAATATCCTGCGGCTCATGTACACCTACAACAAACAGTGTACGCATACCGTACGCTGGGGTACGTTCAATTTCGTCGCCTATAAAGAATGTTACTTGTTCTGCTGTGCCTGAATCATAATTACGTTTCATAATTACCTTAAAATATCAAGTATTGGATTGGCTAGTTGCTCTTGTAATTCTACTATTCTACGTTTGATCATTAGTTTTTCTTGCTTCATTTTAGTTAAACTACTGTCACCGATGTAGTTAGTATAACCTCTAATGATGCTTTCGTCAAGTTTTTTATGATACTCTTGTAGTTCTTGAAGCTCTAGTTCTAATGTTACTCGATTACACATTATTCGTCTCCTAAGCCTAGTTCTAAGTTATCTAAATTAGTTTCATCAAATCCACTGTCGTCACGGTGATATATTTCTGGCTCCGCTTCCTCTACAGTAAACAAGTTATTAAATGATGTATGGGCATTAGTCATTTTATCACCTGTGTTACCTCTAGTACCAATAATAGTATCAAAGTATTTTTTGTAATAATCTACCAGTTCTTCTGCTTTGGCTCTATTGGTCTCAGCAAAAATAGCATCAACCATGTCCTTAAAATAACGTAGGTCATAGAAAAAATCTTTTTTCTTATGTGAATATGCAGTGTCCATCATAGCAGGCATGATATTTTGATCGTACTGTCTATTTGCTTCTTGTACGCTGTTAATGTGTGACCAAACGTTATGTCCCATTTGGATAGCATAACTGAAACTATCCCACGATGTCTTACCTTCCTTGCCAATCTTGTTTAGGTCACCTGGAGCATAATAACAAACATCGTTGATTTTGATTCTGTTGCTGATTGGACTGTCTGTAAAATTGTCAAATATACCATCTTGTAATACAGCATCACTGAACTTGCGAGTATCTTTAGCGTATTTTTTATTGTCAACGCTAGGTACCATTCGGTAGACCCATTTACTACGATCTTCAATTTCTGTTTGAATATAAATTTGTCCATTGGCACTGGCTAAGAATGGACTAGCACAGTCAAAACTAATAGTAAATTTAGGATTCACATACTTACGAACAGCACGTTGAATGTCAGTGAGCAACACTGCCCACTCTAGTTTACTTGTACCCAAGAAGTGCATCCAATCATGTACACCTTCTTGTAACAGTCCATCAAAGCGAATAGCTACTAGACGTTTAAGCACCAAGTGTACATCACACATATTCTGTCCACCCATAGCCCAACCATTAAAGTGACGTCCTGGATATTGTTTTGGATCACAGTATTTTTTCATGCGTTGATACCAATCTTCTGCATCCGCATGTGTTTCGCCTTGTAGGACGTTTAAGAACTTACAGGCACCTGTGCGATTATTAATAAACCAATCATTGTTAATATAAGTACCCTGTACAGCTTCGTCGTAGGTAGTAATACCTGTGGCCTTACGACCTGCAGGACTACGAGCTACCCAAGCAGGAATATCTAAACACATACCATAATCCATGTATGCGTCCATCCACTTTAACACTAGTTCACGTTTCTTTTGTGCTTTAGGGCAGTTAGGATCCTTCCAATCACCTTCCCAAACACCCTTACCGATCTGGAAACCACCACTGTCACCTAAGATAAAACTAGTAGCACGATTACGATTACGCACCATATCTTCTTTGGGTGCATGTTTGGTTGTGTCTAGTTCAGCGTGTCCTGCAGAATACAAACTCCAGTGATATTGAAAGTATCCTGCATCTGGATTAAGCCAGTTAAGCCCTTCTACACCTTCTTCGAAGTCTGTTGGAACACGGGTACTTTCAACATATAAGTTTCCATTAGCATCTGGGTAGCGTTGCTTGCCTACATAGGTGGCATAAAAACCTGACAGTGCTGGTAAGAACACAGCGTAGTCTAATTGTTTTGCAGTTAAGTTATCTTTTGGGTAAGTATTCATCTTTTAGTATCTCATAAATTTTGTGTTGTTTTCTGTGTTTCCTATATAACGTAAGACATAGCAGCCGGTTTGTTGACGGTGTTTAGCGCCGCCATACCAAATGATATTCTACGTTTATACCAAATATACTCTGCACGATTAGCTACACTGGCATTGGCTATCTCTTCGTTGGACTTGCTATAAAACATTATTTCAGTGCTTACAGTTTCCAACGGAAATTTATGTACAAAGTAATCTAACCAATTATAGTTAAAAGTTACTTGCTTAGGATAACTATTTAGGTTGTGTAGATCAACTAGATATTTTTTTTGAAACTCTAGTAGATCGGTCACAGTATCGCTGTCTCTAATACTTTTAACATATTCTGCTATTAAATATTGTACGTGATTGCGTAGCTCTTTGTCAATGTGTATTTTACAACTTGTGCCATAATTGTATAGTTTAATTCCTTCTAAGCGTAGACCGTACATGGTTTCGCTTTGATCATTACCAGTGGTTAACCATTGATATATCTGTTGTCGTTTGGTGTTAAGCTCTTTACTGAATATTGGATCATTAGTAACAGCTTCAAATAATCCTTGGTAAAAATCCTCATAGTATGCTAGGCCTTCTCGTTCAAAGTATTCGCTGACAAAATTAGTTAGACCTAATACGTGAAACGTGAAGAAGAACCAATTCCACAGATTAGCAGTGACCATGTCACCCAAAGGCATATCTTTAGTTGCCACTACAATAGGAAGACTTTCGTAAATTTCTTCGTCGGCACTGGCATTGGTAAATGTATTGTAGCTTAACACTGTACGAATCTCATGAGGATCAACTTGGTCAATGTTAAGTTCACTATTTACTAAAACCTGGCACTGATATACTGTCATAGTCTTGTGATTGAGTCTGAACAGTTTATAAAAGTTACTCTTCCAACTATCTAATGTTTCACCTGGTAGACCTAAGATCAATTCGCTGTTTACAGGAACACCATTGGCTCTGCAGAGATCAAACAGTTCTTTTGCCTTGTTAATTTCTAAGTTTTGACGTTTGATTATTTCTAGTACTGACTCAGTTAGTGTCTGTAAACTAACTGTTAGACCATGGTCAAAGTTGTTAGCAATAAGTTTCTTAGCTATGTTCATCACTGTGGCCTTTTGATTTTTAGCCCAGTTAAGAGTAATGCCGATTGGGCTACCATATTGTAGTTTTGTTTCTACAATCTTGTCCATGATCATTTCATCACGTTCAGGAAACACCCCAAAGTTGGCATCTGCTAGATAAATGTATTTGTAACCTTGACGCCCTACCCATTCAATTTCTTCAAATACTCGCTCAAGTTGAAACTTTTTAATCTTAGTATAGGTTAAACTACCCCAGTCACAGAAAGTACACTGATAAGGACATCCACGGTTTGTTTCTAAGGTAATATGCCAGTTTACGTCTGGATGGCGTTGAACAATACTGTCAAACACGCCTGTTAGATAAGGACTAGGAATATCATCTAGATCAACTATACGTTCAGGTCCTCGGATACTGCGTACTGGGACACCATAACGATTACTAATAACTCCAGGGATATTTTTAAAGTCTTTGGTATGAAAATTTTCTACAATTTTTAGAAAGCTAATTTCACCTTCGTTTTCTATTACCAGATCAACATATCTGTGCTGTTGAAAAAAGTTAACGTCACTAACTGGCACTTCTGGCCCACCAAATACTATCAAAGTATTTGGCGCACGTTGTTTAATTTCTTTAGCCAGTGCATAGTTATACTCTTTATTCCAAACATAGGTGCTAAACGCCACAATGTTTGATCCTGCAAGTTTATCTGCGGCATCAGTTATCTTGTCTCTCTTAAACAGTATATCAGTTACTGTAAACTGAGAATAGTATTTTTTAAGATAGGCAATTAAAACCCCAACGCTATAAGGAAAAAAGTATCCGTTATAAGATTTGGGGCCTACGCTGTAGTTAACTTGAACGAATCCAATTTTAATCACTAGATTCTTCTCGAGTCATAATATCCATAAGTTGAAACTTTTCCCAGGCATCTTTGAGTCCAGGATGCTGTTCTATACGTGCTTTAAGATCTGCTTCTTCTCGTTGTTTTTCTATAGCCCAGCGAATAGCGTTATCAGCTTCCCAACTTAGACCAACAGTAGCACCAGTAGTGATAGTCTGCCACATATTGCCATCAAAAACTTCCATGTTTTGATTGCTAGGGTTGTACCGTACCTGACCAACGTTCATCATACCGTTATTGTAGATGCTTGGTGGATAGGGATTTTGTACAGTGACGTATGCACTACTGCTGGTTAACTGTTTAATCATTACTTAGTTTGTGCTGGTAGTAAGAAGTTGTAGGTTGCTAGTCCAGTGTTTACAGTGATCTGTGCTACACCGTCATCGCTTAGGCTAAACTTCTTGTCGCCTGACAAGTTTAAGATACTGATCACAGCCGCTACTGGGAAACTTAATGCTTTGGTCAATGTACCGCTGGCACCTGCCTGGAATACAAAGTTACCTGCGTGTGTTGAATGATCACCAAAGAAGAACTTTAAGTCGTCGCCTTCTTTCTTAGCAGTGAACACAGTTTCTTCTGAGTTAGCACTGGCCATAAATTTAAGTCTTTGAATAGCGTTTACAGCAGGTTCAAACTCTACACCCCAGTTTACCTGGCGCATCTTAACTGATTTAAGTTTGTCTGAAATAATTTCTTGACTCATAAAACGATAGTCGTTTTTAAAGTCGCCTGCAGCATTTTCAAAATGTAAGCCTACTGGAACTGTTTCTCCGTTGCGGTCTTGTGTGTTAAGTGTAATTTTAGCATTTTCTTTGTATTCTGGAATGCCTAAGATTGTGTTTAGTTTGCCCAAGTTAGGCATACCGAATGTGCCAACGAATTCTGCTACTGGGCCATTTAACTTGCCCTGTACAATAACTGAACGATCTTCAGCTAATGCTTCGATTGCTGTTTCTTGTGCTGTGCCTGTTACTTTAATTAGGTCAATATTGCCTAGGCCATAAGTGTTTTTAACGATGTCTAATAGATGGTCTCTCATTGAGTTTCTCCTGTTGATAAATTAGTTTATATGATGTATTTAGAAAATGCAATAGTGTGTTGTTAAATTTTTGGAACAATTTTACCTAAAACTTGATGTGCTTTAACTGTATGCAATTCTCCTGGTCGTTTGATTTCTGCCCAACTGATCCATGGAAAATCCCAATTACGTGTTTCTATGTCATTGATACAGATAATTTCGTAACCAAGAGATAAACAAAAATCTTTAATTTGTTTTCCTGAATTGTAGTTCATTATCTTACGTTCTGCTATTTTTGCTGATCCTAAAAGATCACAGTTGTTGAAACTAAACATTAATACTCCGCCCGGTCTCAGCAGAGAAAATATTTTTTCTAAATATGTTTTAATTTCTTGCATACTGCAATATTCAAAATAGTTCCAAGCTAGTACAAAACCAAATTGTTCTGCTGGTAACTGATGTAGCTTGTTGTGGTCATACAGTCTTAGTCTGCTTTGGTACAATTGAGGGTAATCTTTTATCAATACTTTTGCTTCATCTACCAAAGGATGAGTAAGGTACAGCGGATCACATGCAGTCATGCAATCGATATACTGTTTCTCTCTAATGTTTAGTTGAAGTCCAGGAAAACGCCAATCACTGTATTGATGCATACGTACCCTTAATACATTTATCAGTGTCTTGTTAAACAAAGGAAAATACACAGCATCTACGTTAGCGAACGTATTTTCGTAGGTAACATCTGCAAAGGTTTTTTCTGCTAAGGCTGTTAGATCATTTTCTACTTTTTCAATAACTGCTTTTAACTTATCGGCTATTTTCTGATTTTCTACAATAAAGTTTTCGTACTGCTTTATTACGTCGTGAATATCATTGTTATAGTCAGTAACGTCGCTGTTATCGATCTGTACAATCTTTACATTAATTGCCTTGCTGTCAATGAATGAGTCTAACTCATCAGACAATTGATTGTATGCTTCAGTTAGTTCGTCTTTAAATTTTATAAGTTTGCTTACGGAGGTCATATTATTCAAAACTAAAAAGTGAATCAAACGTTGTTTTAATGTCTGTGCTTTCTGCGATACCCCAGTTCAGCACGCCTAGCAAGTTTTCTACCTTTTGATCTACGATAGCAGTTTCCATAGCATCATGATCAAATGGTAAATCCTTAAACCACTGTGGTAAGTGGCTTTCATCTGTAGGATATCCTACGCTAGTATAACCTAAAGGATTGTCGCGCAGTTTACATACAATAGTTTTCATACCGTCTACAATGGCCATACTATAGTTATCGCCCATCATACGGCGTAGGTTATTCCAATTCATTGCTGCACGAACGTGTCCTGGCATGTTAGTTTTACCTTCGCGCTGTTCTGCGGCAGTAAACTTAGTCAAGTTGTTGACACGTTTGGGTGTGCCTTTTTCCCAGGCTGGTCGATCTTGGAACACATACTTAAACTCTCTGACCTGTTCAATGATATTATCTTTGTCAGCGCCAGTAAGCACGTCTAATAGGATCTTGCTTAGGAAGTCCTGCATGAACGCTGGAGTGTCTGACCGCTTCAAATCCAACCCCATGGCCTTGAGTTTACCTGGTTTACCACCAACGTCTAAACGCTTGCCTTCTAGATCATAGATCAGTACAGCGTAGCGTTTCTTAGTGATAAACAGACCTTTTTCTGCTACAAGTTCACGACCACATTTGATAATTTCACCCTGACGTCGTGGTGTATGGAAAGCACGTTCACAGAACGCTGGAAAACTTTCGTTTACCTGATCAGCAATAGTGTCATAGATCTGTATGGCAACATCCTTGTTCCATTCCATCTTACCTGCCTGTACATCGTCCTTGACTATAGGCCACATGCTAAAGTAGCACGAGTCTGTGTCACCGTAGATAATACTCTTACCCACATGATCATACTCACCTGTGATCTGCTCATTGATATAAGCATCCATGTGTTTGGCAATAGTACGACCAGTTAGGGTAGTTGACTGACCAATACGCTTGTCAAAGAAACGACAACCAGGGTTAAGAATAGCACCATAAAGGCTGTTTAAGTTAATCTTTTTAACTAACTGTCGTTTGTCCCAAAACGCTATGTCATCTGGTGTTGAGGCTTCTTTCTTTTTGGCCTGTAGTTCTTTACGTTCCGCATACCATCTCTCTAATAGTCCCGGGATAATGCCCTTGCGTTCATTTGAAAAAATAGTACCGTTTGAACTTAATATCCATGGTTTGTTGCTGTCAAATATCAATCGCCATACATCTGCGGCACTTAATACATCACTGCCACCTTGTTCCCAGTCGATAGTAATTTCTGTGCCTACTTCTGTGTTCATTACCGCAGTATATTCTAATGTGCCAAACAGATTTTCCCACGCATCAGCAAAACTACTGCCATTGGCCATTTTACCTTTGATATAATGGTCAGTCATTATTGGCCTTAACTGCCCTACAATAGTTTCTGGACCCATGTTAAGTGCGCGAATAGCACTCGGATACAGTGAGTTGATGTCAACTGCGCCAATGTATTCGTGCATGCCTTTTCTAGGATACGCTACATAAGCACCTGCGGCCTGTGTATCACCTTGTTCATCTCTGTTGGTACGGTTTGGAACAACTAGTCCTTGGGCATGTGCTTCATTGATAATAGCCTGCTCTGTAACAGCCACAGCACCCATAGTTGTTTGTAGTAGCACTGTGTTATCATGTGCCAATTCGTTGGCAAGATCTAAGAAGCGTAATTTCTTATCTAGTTTAGCTACGATCATAACGTCTTCTCTGTTATAATCAATGAACTTAGGAAAGTCTCTGTTATATAATTGATCTAATGTGCCTTCATAGGCAACCTTAGAGCCCACTTCTTCATACTCACCAATAGCGTTCAAACTATAACTATGGCGCTCTTCATACGTGTACTTGCGATACAGTTGCATGTAGTCTAGGTGCACACGACCAATTAGGTCAAATGTTAAATTAGTAGCACCAAAGCGTTCAAAGTCACGTTGCTTGGGAAACTGTCCCCAAAGGCAGAAACGTCTAGTATCATCTTTGCTTAGTACACGATTGATACGCATAACTGTGTACGGGATATCAAAGCCTTCACTGTTCCAACCACTGAGTACATCAGCATCGTCAATTAGGTCTAAGAATGTGTTGAGCAAGTCCTGTTCACGTTCAAACAAGAAACAGTTGTCAAACTTGTCACAGATTTCCTGTGCTGTTTCCCATGAATAACTCTTAGGCGGAACTACCAAGGTAACTAACTTATCCAGCCAATCTAAGTATACTGAAATAGCAGTGATTGGATTGAACGGATCTTCTGGCTTACTGAAGCCGCGTTCTGGGTCAAAGTCTACCTCAATGTCAAAGAAAGCTGTTTGCAGTTTAGGCGAATCAGCACCTAAGTAGTTGTCGGCAAGGCAACGGAACACAGGATTAATATCACTTTCCCATATCTTTTTATTGCCATTAATTTTAAGTTCTTTGTGGAACTCTTTGCTTAACCTAGTGCTGAATCTACTGACAGGTGTGTCATAGATTGTGCGGAATTTACCCTTAGGATCATCATAGTAGAATACATAATTTGCTGGATATTCTCTGTACTCTCTACGTCCATTGACACGTTCAACAACGTGAATACGATCTTTCGCACGATCGAATAGTGCGTCTACATAACTCATCTTTTCCCTTCGCCAATTTTAGCTGGCCCACTGTGATTCATGCACCTTAGGGGTGCGAGTCCTTGTGTACAAATATTTATAGTGTGCGACCAACAGTTTCAAGAATGTCTTGAAGTGTTTCGTGGTCTTGGTTAGTTTCACCAAATTTAGCTTTTTGTGCAATCTTAATTGCTTTTTTAAGAATAGCAGGTTTAATTTCTAGTTCTTCTGCTACTGCTTTAACTGTATCAGCAAGACCGGCATTTAAGTCCTCTACTTCTTGCAATACTTGAATTCCTTCGTTAACTAACTGTGTTAGTTTAGCCTTTTGTTCGGCTGAAAACATACGTGATGACATAATCACTCCTTGTTGATAAAAGTATAGTATACGTTCAAAAACGTAACTGGTCAAGATTTTAATTTTGCCAGTTTTAAAAATATAAGAATTCTAGCGTAAATCCACCCTAGGTCAATTTCCCACCAAAAATGTCTGTAATTAGCACTCTGCAGATTCCAATGATGATTAGCATGCAGTTCTTCTCCACAGCACAGTATACCCCATGGGATTAGGTTTTTACTATGGTCAGTACCACGAGTTCCTCTATAATTAAAACCTATTTTATGAGGCAAGTAATTTACTATAATGATACCCAAAAACGTTGAAGCTGCCCAATATAACGGTATTCCGATGACAGCAACTTTCCATCCAAACAAAACTATGATCAAGATATAAATGATCCACAATCCTAAGCCAGGATACTTGTCATATACATTTTTTTGCATCCAATCTGTAGGGTGTTCTACATCGGGTGCGTATTTTGCTACTTCTTCGGGAGTAATGTAGTAAGGTCTAGACCTGTCACAGTGCTTCATATCAAACATCTGTTTAAATGATAGGTATTGCGGACTGTGTATATCCTGTAGAGAATCGCTGAATCTGTGATGTATTCTATGTTGCGCAACATAAAACTTAGTCCAACCAGGCCACATTTTAAAATTTAACCAAACTGCAAATCGAAAAAAATGTTCTGCAGCTGGGTGGAACCTTAGTTGGTTGTGTACTAATCCTCGGTGTACGTAGAGACTCCACACTAAAAAATTAAAGTGTATTAATCCTAGATAAACAGCAATAAACCAGTACCATTCAAGCATGTAATATTTATAGGATCAGGGTCTGCTAATAAATATTTTAATGTATACTTGGCAAACATGTTTAATTACTTGGTTAGTATTTTGGCACCTAATAGGCAACATATATTCAATATATGTACATCGCCATATTGGGCATAATCATTTTGTTATACACCCTGCACTAGAGCATGTATTTCGGTTCTACATGTGGTGTACCATGGGATTTGCCTGGCCAAATTGGCACCAGCATTGGGCAGCCAAACATCGCAAGCATCATAGATATAGCGACACAGATCAAGACCCAAACAGTCCGTGGCACTATACTTTTAGAGAAATGTGTGATGTTAGCCATAATGATCCTAACCGCGCAAACTATGTAAGTCCTGAGGAAATTAAATTATATGCGTCTGATGTTGTCAGCAAAACTGACTGGATTGAACTAAACGTATACCAACGATATCCTAGACTAGGTCGCATGTTTGCGTGGGCTATGTTTACTGTATTCTTTGGGTTAGTTGGTTTTCTAGTAGGTGCGGCTACCTATTGGGGTGTAAAGTATGTTAGCATCTGGGGCGGCAACTATGCCAACCATAGATGGGGTTTCCGTTACGCAGGTAATCGCGGCAGTGATCGTAGTACTGTATTTTTACCTTGGAGTATTCTTTTTGGTGGCGAGGAAATACATGCACACCATCACAATGATGCTAGTAAACCCTACTTTCATAGACATTGGTGGGAGTTAGACACTGGGTGGCTGTGGGCTAGATTTTTTATGCTAGTAGGACTAATGAAGTTGCGATAGATGCAACACGTTTGATTGACAATCTTTTTGTACGGTATTATCAACTTGGTCTAATAGACCATTAAACATGTAATTTTGATTAGATAAAAATCTCTGTTGATGTTTCCCCCACAGTAAGTCTAGGTGCGGGTCAGTTAGTAAATCTAAATTTAAATCTATAGCTGATGCTAATCTTAACACAGGGTCAGATATAACATCGTAAGAGTGATCAACTATGTCGTCAAACAGATCAAAACCAATATCTTTTAACGCAGAAGCTGTGCCTTCTACACTGATTAAAATAGGAAAGTTAGCACCTAATACTGACTGAATGTATTTGTCTGTTACAAATCTGCTAGTTTCAAAAAATGTAGTTTCTGAAATAATTTCTACGTAGGAACTTTGATACAATTTAGATATATGATGATTGTAATTATGTAGTATACCTTTATTTGTATAAGGTACTTGTAATAGTCGATCAACAGAATAACCATTTATTCCTTGCTGAACTGTTTCTTTAATGTGTTGTGGACAATTTTCAGGTATAACAACATTTTGGTCCCATTCTAAACAACTAACAGTACCGTACTGATCTAAATTTTTTCCTAATAGATACGCTACTAGTAAAGATCGATGTGGTCTATTTCGATTGTTTAAGCAGATAAATTTCTCTGCTTTAGGAATTTTCTCAGTTATCTGTAAGCCATATTTGTAAATGGTTAGCCCCCACCAAAAACACCATACTTCAGACGCAGTGACCAGTAAGTTACTTGGTAAGATAACTTGATTAAGTTCTTTGTCTAGTTGACCTGTAAAACAATGAAACAGAAATCTTTTGTCTGGATATTTTTTGGCTAGACTAATCAAATCTAATAGATTTTCGCTGACAGGATATATTTGTTGATCGGGGTGAGTATAATACAAGTGGTCTTGCTGTAGCAGTATAATGTTAGTTTCTGATTCAGATGCAAGCCACTGACTAATATTAATAATAGGATCTTCGTAGATTATGATCTTAGCAGATGTATCTAATTGATCTAAGGCTGTTTGGTATTGATTACATAGCCAATGAAATCCAAACTTAATGTTTGGAAACCAAGACATACATTTTATAGGGTCTGTGGGTTGATTGTTTTTCCAGAAAATAACATTACGCATGTTATTACTTATAGGCTAGCACGGCATTTACGTAGTATAGTGGTAGCTGTTTCAAATTTTATTGCTAGTTCATCGTAGATGGTTTCGGGCGGACGCACTACAAAAGCTCTGCTGACATACGCTGTTTGTCCTATTTCAGCATAGTAGCTGTCACTGGGCCAACGACGTTTGTTCCATTCCATAGCGTTGATAATAAGACATTCGTCTCCTACGCTTTTGAGTATTTCTTTGCGCACAGTTACAGGCATGTTACTGCTGCTCATAAGTTTTACACCTACGGGCACGGTGTTAATATTTGGTTTGTCTAAGAAATGTGCAAAAAGATGTACCAGATATGCTTCAAATTCGTGTGACAAAGTGATGGTTAACTGCTGTTCAGCTTCTTTAATTAGATCATAACTTTCTCTAACGTAAGCGTCCCATGCACTCATAGTCTTTGATTTACAATATCCCAGTTAATAATACGCCAAATGTTTTTTAAGTATTTGGCTTTGTCGGCACCATAGTCAATGGCCCAAGCATGTTCCCACCAATCAATCAGCAAGGCAATGTCTGTGCGCTTTTGGTGATTAGGTATGGTTTTAATTGTGCCTGACTTGCTTAGATAGATCCAATGACTACCCTGTAGTTTCATGGCCTTTTCAGCCAGTTCTTTTTGAAATTTATCGTATGAACCAAACTTGCGATCTATCAAGGCTTTGATGCTACCTGTAGGTTTGTTACTTGATCTAGGCGCACGTAGTTGTGGAAAGAACAAGTTATGTAGGTATGCACCTGCGGCATTAAAGGTCTTGTCACCTTCGCCTTTGTTATAGCGATCTACATACCCTTTGGCTAGTTTTCCGTAGTGATTGTCTAAGGTAGTCTTGCTCATTACAGGACTTAAGGCATTGCGACTGTAGGGCAGGTCTGCCAACTCCAGACGTTCTTTAGATTCTGTTAAAAAGTCGCTAGCTCTCATATTACCACTTACGGCATGACCAGTAACGTGCTTTGGTGCGCGGTCCTGGATTATCACAGTTATGACGAGCACGGAAACTCTTACGGCGTGCTGGATTTGATTTCTTAATGCGCATGTTAGGATCACCAAAGTTTACTTTTTTGATGTTACCTGTACTTGGATCTTTAACATAAACTTTGAACTTTTTAACATCACCACGCATAGGTTTACCTAATGGCACTTTGCGTCCACGGTATTCAGCTTCTTCCAAACTCTCACACATAATACCATAGGCTTCATAGAACTCATCACCCTCGTAGGTTTCCTCGTCGCCGTTGTCATCTTTGGATTTCATATAATCACGGCTAGTATCTAAATAATCTAAAGCTAATACAATTTTCTTTTGTACCCACTCAGGTAAGTTTTCGTCAGCATCTAAAATACTACGTAGTTCGTTGGCAGCTTCTGCGGCAGTTTCTAACTGATCAATAGCCATCTCACCTTCGCGGTCATATTCGCCAACGTCAGCTGGATCAATATCTTCACTGATAGATTTAATAGTTTTAGTTAAGTTTAAAAAATCTGTTGATTTCATTTGTTTCTTCCTGATTTCATATTAGCGCACCAGTGTGCCATGCGTTGCCGCTCACCTGAGCTTGATTTTGCTATGCTTCTTAATTTACTTATGCTTTGTCCGCAGTCTACGCCCACACGTTTGGCTAGGCCTTTACGTCCTGGCTTTTTGCCATCGGCAAAGTTTTCATTGGTAGGTTGATCAGACAATGGTGGCAGTTGTTCTACTTCAGTAGGCAGTGGTCCTGGTGCATTGATCATGTCTTTAACCAATGGATATATTTTACTTTGGTTGCTGCCTTCACCTCTAACAGCCTTCATTAGATTGTATAGTTCTTGATATGCTTCTGCTCGTGCGCCTTCAGCACCGTAGCCTTTCATAATGTTGATTGTTCTTGCTATGCCAATAGCTTGTGCAGCCGCATTAGGTTCTGCTACTGCTGGACTACTAGCCAACGCACTGGCCAATGCCGCCACTAGTGCTGCGTTTTTTACAAAACCTTCATCTAAGATATCTTCGTTGGCTTTTTTACGACCTTGACAGTGCGCACGTTGACTGAATCCTTTAGGATTATTACAGTTGATGCTGCGTTTATACTTGTCTGACCATTTTTCGTTTACCTGTTGAGGTAAAATCACAGGGCCTAATTTTAGATATTTTGGGTGATCTGTGTTAAACTGACGCATGATTACACCAGCTTCTGCATTGGCTTCGTCTTCTTCAGGACTTCCAGTCTGCCCGCTGTCACTGTCTAACATACCACGTGTACCTTGTGCGTAGTGTACAAGTTCGTGTGCTAGAGTTCTTAGGATATCATTGGGATGACGGTTCTCTATGTTTACTGTAACTACAGGGGGTTCGTTTTCAAAGCGACCAAAAGTAGGCACATGAGTGTCTTGTATGTTTCTTGCTAAATGAATTTTAGGCAAGTTTGTTAGTTTAAGATGTTTAACAGCAATAGGCAAGAAGTCACGCAGTGCATCCACTAGCGTCAACTTTTGCGGCTGTTCAAACATTTCGTACAAGTTCATTATTTTAGCCCTGCTAATCTTCTTAGTGTATTTATTGATTCGTTAGTTTGACCTGCTGAGCGAACTCGTAATGTGCCTGCGTCTAACCCTAAATCTTGTTCATGTTCTCGTGCTTTTTGTACAGCATAGTCCATAGTACCTTGTTGAACACTGGCTACAATTTCCATAGTTTCTGGATTGTAAATTTCAAACGATTCAGATCCTTGTCCTGGTACTGGTTGTGGTTCCGGCTCATGTGCCTGTGAGTCTGGGTCGTTTGATGTAACTGGGTCGTCACGGCGTAGTTGGTTCTGTTGTGCGGCTAAGCCTGCTTGAACATTGTCTTCAGTTCTGCGTACGATTTCGTTGTCAATCATGCCAACTATTTGACTGCGTTGAGCGTTGCTTAGGGTAATACCACGTGCCGCTGGATCGTTGGGCGGTAGTGTCATACTTGCGCGAACATTACGTAGGTTAGCCATATCATGTAGTTCTAAACTACGAATCCACACATCCCATGGACGCGGCCACTCTTCTGTTTGTGCTTGAGTGCTGGCAGCGTCTCTACGCTGTATTTCTTGTTCAATACGACTAATAAGACTTTGTCTTTGTGCTGCGTTTAGGCTTCTGGCGTTAGCACTACTTGTGTCTGCTAGACTTGCCTGCACTGTGGCTAGAGTAGCCATGTTATGTGCTGAGAGAGTAGTCAACCATTCTTCCCACTGGGACGGTAATTCATCTTGTGGTTGTTCCTGTGCCTGTGCCTGCTGACCACCTTGGAACTGTAGCATAGTGCCAATAGGTGCTTTGTCATCCTCGTGGCTAGCTCTGTAGATTATTTCATCTTCTATGAGCGATATCAGTAAATTCTTTTGCTGTGAAGTAAGTTCGTTATCATATCTACCTTGCAAAGCCTTTTCTTTGGTCTGACGTAGAGTTGACATGTCTTTGCTTGGGATATTCATTACCCAATCTTGGAAACTCCAATTAGGCAATGAATTAATTAAGTCTTTAACACCACTTGTGTAAGTTTTACGACTACCGTAACCAGGCACCGCTGTAGAAGGTGCGGCCACAAACTGTAATTCCACACCAAATGGTGCACTGTCTTCGCCACTACTTGTTCTATATGCTAGTTCATCATCTATCAGCGACACAAATAAATTCTTTTGTGCTGTGTTTAGATCATTGTCTAACTGACCTTCTATGGCTACTCTTCGATTTGCTTGTAAGACTGTTAAGTCTTTCCAAGGAATTTGCATGGCCAAATCACGATATACAGCAGGGAATGTGGAAAGCAAATTGCTAGTTTCGCGTGGGTAAACTTTACGTGTGCCGTATCCCTCAGGAACCTCAGAAGTTCCTGGTTCACCTTGTTCGTCTCGACGTTTTAGTTCACGTTCAATCACTGCCTCTAAAAACTCGTAGTTTTCTTCTGTAACGCCGCCAGTTACCTCACGTGCTTTAACATTACGTAAGGCTGTTTCTAATGTGCCGCGACCTCGTTCTCCAATTTCAGCCACAAACTTTTCTAATGTGTAAGTTGGTAAGGCACGCAACATGTTTGCGTATTCGTCTGGGCTCACTTCATCTAAATTGAGTTTTTCTGTTTTCAATTCAGCCTTGAGTCGAGTAATACTTTGCTCACGACTTAGGCCCATGTTCTTACCGCCTTGGAGTATGGCTTCGTTTTCGTTGCGAGCAAAGACCATTTGCTTGCCGCCACTACCATCTCTATTCATAACCCAATAGGATTTTTTCTCGCCTGTTTCTTTGCGATAGTCTAATTCGTTTTGTAAGATTGCTATAGCTACTTTCTTTTGTTCTGCGGTTAATTCGCTGTCATATGCGCCATCTTCAATGTTATTGATAGTTGACTGTATTTCTTGTGTGTCAAAGTCAAACACCTTGCCTAGCATGGCCTGCCATGTAGTTGGCATCTCGCTGACTTTTTGTTTGACAGCAGGATCATTCATCAGGCGTTCAATACCACCTTTTTTAGTTTTTTCTAACTCACGTTCTTTCTTAGCAAATTTTAGACGAGCCAATAAATCTTCTTTAGGTAGTTCACCTACAGCATATTGACTAAACAGTTTAACTGAGTTATCTGGGTCTTTTTCTTGTTCTACAAGTTTGTATAGTTTCTTAGCATACTCTTGTTTGTATGCTTCTGGGTCTGTAGCAATACGTAATGCCATGCTGAGACGTAGTGCAGTGTTGATGATTTCAAACGGGTCACGATCTAGATAATCACCGCCTGGGCCACGGAATTCTACGTAGTTTGATTTAGTGTTGATACTTGTGTATTTGTCTGTGATACCTGTGTGTATGGTCTTACTGGCTAGACTGTTTAGGTGCTGTTTCATCTGCGCTAGAACAGCAGGTACATCTTCTGGACGAACACGGTCTTTTATCTTGCTGATAGCACTCTTACAGTATGAGTTATACTCACGACCAAACTGTTTTAGCACATATTCGTCACCTAAGAATAGAGCAAGTTTAACATAGTCTAGTTTATCAATGGTCATGTCTGGCACTGAAATGTTCATGTGTAGACCGGTGCTTCGGTTAGTGTAACAACCGTTTGATTTAGCCCACTTATACATTTTCTGTATCATTTCTAGGCCGTCTTTGATTGGCATAGGCGGGCTAACAAACTCTAGGCCACCGTCACCTTCGTCGGCGTCAATGCTTGAGTCAGGTTCAATAATCCAGTTCTTACCATCACGACGTGCGCCATGGTAGTTGTTTGAAGTATTAACAAATTCTAAGCCCATAGCACGACCAAACTCGTCACCTACAGTCTCTACATCTAATTCACCGTCACCACCATAACTACGCCAGTGTGGCCAATCTAATGACCATTCACGTTCTGCTTCGCTCATAAAGTCAATGCCAATGTCACGTAACCACGCTTGTTCATCATAGTCACTGTCATCGCGCATTTCATCTTCCATTTCCTGGCGGATGTCATCGTAAGCATCTTCATACTCGCGACTGTTCTGCATCATGTCATCTACTTTTTCATCTGCTAGTTCTCTAGCACGATCTTCTACATCACTGTCTGGTACTTCATCACCCAATTCTTCACGGGCATCGTCTATAAAATCTTCCCAGTCTATGTCTTCTTTAAGACGATCGCGGATACGTTCCATAAGGTCGTCTTCGTCTAGGTTATCACTGATAGCACCCATTTGCCAATCTAAGAACTGGTCCCACATTTCGTTGCGTAGTTGATCAGCACCACTGCGCGATAGTGTGGCCATGTCACCATTGCGGAAAAAGTTTACAATGTCGTCTATACTATAAGCACGTTCATCATAGTCATAGTCGTATTCGCCCTCGCCGCTGTCATCATCTACAGCGACATTGGGCACACACATTTCGAATTCTATGCCCATAAGCATGCCTTCTGCTTCGGGACTGTTAGCAAATTTTTTCAGGGCTGAAGGACTCATCTTGACTTCGTCAAGTATCTCTTCATCTAATAAGGGTTTAATTTGTTCGTAGCGCATTTTGTATTTATCGTAAACCTATTTTCATAAATCTAGTGTAGATTTTACCATCTGCACCTTGAAGTTTTATACTATCTAAGTACAGGGTTTTAGCCAATTGGTAACGCTGGTCAAATGACTCAATATCCTGTGCTAGATTATCTGGGTTATCAGGTTGACCATCACGTCCTTGTATGGCTACGACACTGCCTTTGGGCGTGTTTGCTAACCATTGGGTACGGGGAATATCGTTGGTGCTGGTATTGATTACAAGTATACGCTGACCTTCAAACTCAGTTTGACAGCAATCTTGTGTAACTGCTGTTACTTTATCATCAATGCCTATTCTACGGTTAAAGTCTTGTACCCACTCAGTGTTTTTGTGTTTGATGTCTACTAGATAAGCGTGATCAAAAGTTAAACGTTTGTACAGTAAGTACGGACCAAAACTACCGTACCATGAACCTAGTACATATACGTTGTCAAATGTGTCTAGGCCCAAGCGATTAAGTTCAGTTAACAGCCATAGTTTTCCTAGATTGAGATCCTCAGTGCGACTGCCTGCGGGTGTATCTGGTGAGTTTTCAAATAGTTCTATGGCTAGCATGATATTAAAATAGTATTACCCCAAACACTACAAGCCATGACCAAACAATCAGTAAGACAATTATTGTCAGCGGACCATTTTCAAATTTAAAATATTCTCGCATACTTGTAACCTTGTTATTATTCTTGCTCACTTTTGGCATCCCTCCATGGCAGCAGCCGCCAACACAACCGTAAGGTTTAACGGTCCTAGGGTGTGTGTTCTTAAATTTCTTCGTACGGCACATACGCTGGTATATGTGTCATACCACTTAGTTTTGCCGCCATAGCACGATGATTACCATCAATAATATAACCATCTGTGTCTACTACAATAGGTTTATTTTTAATATCGTGTTGACTAATGGACATAACATGATCCATGTCTACATCTAAGATGCGATTGTATGGATCTTCAATATAAGCATCTTCACTTTCTGGGTCTGCTATTTGCAGTTTGCTAACGGGATAGTTTATCAACTCCCATTCCTCATGATTCATAATGCTGTGATCCACACTGCCTGACCAATCAGGATGTATCTTTTTAACATATCGTAAGACTTGGCTGTTAGATAGATTTTCTAGTATAAATTCACGTGCTCGCATTAGTCAGCAGCCTTACCTTTGTCTTTTTCTGTTATAGGGCCACCTGTGACCCATGCTTTACAACTACGTGCGCCTGCGCACTTAAAATGTAAGAAATTACAATAACCTAAGTCACTAAGATTAATAGTAGCATTAGCATCTATCTGCTCCTCATCGCCGTGTATGCCTTTGGCAATACACTCACGCATACTGTCACTAACATCAAATGCCGCACAGTTACCACAGACCATAGTTTTAGCAGTACGTTCACTTACACCAAATATCTCTGCTGACTTCTTCCAGTAGTCTTCTGGCTCATTGGGATTAGCAGGACCATAGTGATATTCATCTATGGCTGTTTGACGATTCTTTAGGTTAAGATCAATATCGTGTGTGGCTCTAGGACATCCACGACTGGCAGCTTCAACTAGGGTAATTAGTTCTCTCATTATCTTATCTCGTATTCTTTACGTTGACCCTGTTCATTTGGGGAACCTAGTAAGGTAACGTTCCATGTGCCATCTTTCTTTTTAATGTATAAATTCTTGCTGATCCATTCTGGTACACCACCATCACCGTCGCGACTTCTGCGGCGTGATTGCTCTACACTGTAGGCCATGATGTCATCGAGATCATCAACCCCCTGTGTGTCTGCTCCGTATTCTCCAGCCACTTCTGATGCTAATGCTCTAACTTCTTCAGGTGTTAGATCCACAGCCTCATTTACATCATTGATTAGATATCGTAGGTCGTCAGCAAAGTCTAGATAACTAATGTCAGCTTCTGCCACTTTGTCCCAGTCGATCTGCCCTTCTTCTTCATGTCCTTCAGGATATACATAACCTTCATCGCGTAGACTAGCATACCAATAGTCATCATTGATTTCATATTCACTGACTAATTCATACAAGTGATCATTTACTGCTGTTTTAATCTTAGCAATAAGAGGTTCTAAAATTTCATCAGGTGTAAACACTAGCCAGTCGTTTATTTGAGGTTCACGCTCACGGAAGAACTCTACCAGGTTGCCAAATCGCATGTCTAGTAATTCAATGATGTCTGAGACACTGTTATCCTGCTCGTCCATGAACTGTCCGCTAGGAAAGTGTAGTTGATATTTCTCACCTGGGTATTGGGGACTCTTAGGCAGTAGAATATACATAGGACCACTGCGATTGTATTGATCAAAGTAGTTTTGACTTTGTGTTGCGGCTGTACACCACTGTGTACCTTGTCCGTAGTAGCAAGCTGCATCACGATCTTTAGGAACAATAATGCGAACCTTATCGTTTTCGTAGACCTGTTCAGCATCGCCCTTGCTCATAGCCTTTTCATCTGCCTGTTGTACTTTCATTTGGAAGTCAGCACGTATGCTGATGTCCCATAGGTCACGCCAACTTAAATTCATAATGTTGGCCAACTTAGCATCAGAGCCTGTAAAGAAACGTTTCTTTTTGTATAGATCGTATTTCTGTAACCACTCTGTGGTCTTACTGGTTAAGTCTTCGTACTTGACACCTTCGTTAGCATAGACTTTGGCCATCCACTGTACATATTCTTTGTTAGCAGTAGGATCAGCAGGCTCAATGGCCGCTAGTATACCGTTGGCGATCGTATTTAAGTTTTCTGGCTCAATTTGATTTATGTTTTTGCCCTCAACAAAGTCATGATATCTTCTTAGTGCTTCTGGAAAATAACCTGTATCTTTAATAAAAGCGGCTACAAGTTTCTTGCCAAATACTCCGGCAGTCTTTTCTCGGTTATATTCTCTTAAAAATTCACGTGCTCTCATTTATTTGGTCTTTACGTTAATAGCTTTGCCCTTGCGCTCTGGATTAGGATCCTTGCGTCTTTTACGTGCGGCTGCCTTAGCACGTCCTTTTTTACCTAGAGCATGTGCTTTGCTTTGTGGTAAGCATTTAGGTTTGCCTTCTTTGTCACTGCCACGGGCACAAGCACCACGAATCTTTCCGTCAGGACCAAAACGTACCCACTTTTGTTTAAACCAGTCACGCAGATTTTCATTTACTGCATTAGTTGGATGTCCTTTAGAATCACCATCTAATGCTACCGCGGCATGATCAGCACGTATAGCAAACTGAAAATCTAATTCAGTTAAGCCATTGACATCATTGGTAGAAACTTGTAGTTTAACTTCTGCGTTGTTTTGTGTTATCACTGCGTTGTGATCCATAGATTCGCTAAATTCATTTACCTTATCTATAAATTGTTCTGCTGTGTCATCGTCTGCAAATACATAGGTCTGTTCTAATATGTGATGATCTAACATAGTCCACGTGGGGATATATTTGTGATGTAGATCATCTAATTCTTTATCTGTGGGTTTAAACAATTCAGTAGGATCTCTACGTGTCTCTTCAACAGGAACACAGTTAGGAACCATACGTCCACCTTTTTTCTTGCCGCCTACTTGCTTATAGCCCTTCCAGCAGCGTTCCATTAAGTCTTTAGCTCTCATTTTTTGCTCTTATTGCCCCAGTTAGCCGCACCAACTTTACGGCACTTACTTAATGCGCCGCTAGCGTAAGCACTTGGCCAAACCTTGTAGCGACTTTTTACCTTGTGATAGCAGGCATCTTTTTTTTCTGTTATAAATTCGTGGGCTCTCATAACTGATCCTTCCATGATCTAAACCAAGCGCCAGTGCCCGGTAATGGTGCTGACTCTGGTAATACTAAATTATCACGAGCAAAATATTCTCTAGCATCTGCTACAAGTTGCTCGTAGTCTGTTCGACTCTTTATCTTATTTACTATAGTTTCAACACTAGCTAGATCTTGCACAGTGCCGTTGACTAAGGTCTTGGCTATTTCTCGCGGATCGTTGCTGATTACTTCGTTGGTTTCTCTGTTAACTAGGCCAAACTTAGGGCTCCATTTCATGCCTTGTGCTTTGGCAATGCTGGCTAGTAATATGTTACGATGTACCCCTTTAAATTCACCTGCACCTGTACCAGCATAGCTGAAACTTTGAAAAGCAGGATTGTCACTGAACATAAAGTCAGTTTGTACATAACCATTGCTAGGGTCACCTAGGATAGGAGTTTTTAAGTGTACACTGTCACCAGTTTTGCGTATGTCTTTAGCATCAATACCTTTACTGAGTAGTTGCTGTATTAGCACTTCTTTGGTAATTTTAGTACCGTCAACACCTAGGTCTAAGTCGCCTGATGTTTCTTTGCGACCAGTGCTGCCCAGCATATTGTCTACTAGGTTCAGACCTGTTAGACTCTCTAACCATTGTACGGTAGGCACAACATTATCGCGAGCAATACGTGTAGTAGCAGGTTGTCCATCTGCTGTTTTAAAAATGTTACCGCCTTCATATAACTTAGTAACCATATACTAACATTAATCCTTTCGCTACTTTGTCTAGGCTGTCTTCGTCGGCTTGGTACTTAATACCAATACCGCCACGTGCTTGCCATTTAAGAATGTTACTGCCACGGTCATCAATTAAGATATTTGGGCTACCGTCTGGGTTAACTGCATGACGTTCTTTCATGCCTGTGATAATAATGTCACGTGGTTGTGGACTTAGGTGACGTTTAATCCATACACGTTTCCAACGACCACTGTTTTCATGATCACCACGCAAGGGACTACTACAAATATTGTAGTAAGGTACGTAACTTAATACCAATTGAATCAGACTGTCAGCAGTACTAAACTTTGGTAGTCTGAAGAAAAAGTCTGTACCTATCATCTTATCTAATGTAGGGTCTTGACTAGCAGGAGGTATGTCTCTGTAGTTACCTGAAGTAACTCCAGCTAATTTTGCATATTCTGCAAAAAAGTCTGCAAGAACACCATCCATATCTAAATAGATTTTAGTGTTTTCTGTGGCTCTAATTAGTTCTTGTGCTTTCATTTATGTATTTAGCGTAAAATAGTTTCTATAAATAATTGGAAATGCTTATTGATGAAATCAAAACTTACCTAACTGATGCTGATAATTTTTTCAAATGGTACGATCTTGGACACTACTCGGATCAACCTTTAGAATCATTGTCGCGTGGGCAAGCAAGAGAAGCTATAAGTTATTATATCAACGATCAAAAATCTCAGTTTTTAGACAACATCTCTGATGCAGTTCAGCAGTATACACTCTTTTCTTGGCTAAGTCAAGACATTGTTACAGAAGCGCAGATAGTATTGCGTTTAAGAAACATTGGATATGACGTAAAACTAGTTGAAGAGTTTCCAACTGACTCGGTTGAATTACATAAAATTTGTTCTAAATTAAATTTTAGTACAGTGACCAATAACAAACTTAATTTTATAAAAAGTCAACTACGATTAATTAAATTACCTTGGTATTTTATACTGCTATGTTTAGGATTGATATCGTATTTTGATATTCAATTACTATTTTGGTCACTGGTGTTTACCTGGGCAGTTTGGGCCGTGACCGAATTACCCAAACATGATTATATTGAACATAGATATATAGTGCCAAAAAATAAAATAATCAAATACGCTGTTGACTTTGTTTTATACTTACTAAATCCTGCGATTTATGCTGATAGAAAATCTTGGCAGGCTATGCACGACAATCATCACAAAAACTGGCGATCTGAAAAAGATTATTTGACCTACGCTATAGATCGAGGAATCATCCGTGCTATGGTAGATCATAAACCATTGTTAAAGCCTGATAGTGATTCTTTAGACCATCTACTCAAAGACTATAAAGAATTTCCTTGGCTATTTAAGAATCTATTAGAAATTAAACTTGCGTTGGGCTTGTTCTTACTACTGTGGTTAGGTCCGCAGTTATTCCTGTACTTTGTATTAATACCCCTGGGATTAAAACTAGGATTTGAAGGACAGCATGATTGGTTTATTATTAGATTCGGTGAACGCAACTATTGGTTCCTGTGGCCCTTGGCACTGAATCAGGCTTGGCATCTACAACATCATCAGACCTATAATCGAGCACCTAGAAGTTGGAGTGATATTTTTCAAGGACCACTGTGGGTTCGATATATAAACCCACAGTACTACCTTGCTAGACTTTTATTTAAAATAAACTTACTTAGGTAAGTTAAATTTCATACCTGTAGCTTGTTCTACAGCCTGTACAGGAACTTCATACTTAGGCCAATCTGTAGCTGGACTAATAGGACCATTGGGCATTAAGTATGCTTTGACTTGTTTAGTTGCTTTATTGTAGATAATTTTGTATAAACGTGTTGGAATACCTAGTCCATTACCTGTTTTAGCGTAGCCTGCGTCCCAAATACCACCGCTGACAATATAGTAATCACCGCCTGCTTTGGCCATGTCACGTTCTGCTGACTCTAATAGACGCCAAGCACCACGATTGTTGTTGGCTATCTGTGGTTGCATGTTGCTTAGGAAGAAACTTTCGCTCATTATATCAGCGTCTTGTGTGTTGTTAGCTGCGGGGCTCATATGGCCACGATCATGTGTCTTACCTACAGTTGCATAGTCACTTAGCTGTGCTTGGCAGTTAGGAGTAACAAGAGGATCTGGACGAAAGTCATCCTTGCGTTTAGCAGGACCACTCATAGCAGACTGTGTTAGATGTTCAAATACTGCTGAAGGTGCTTTGACATCACAACGATGTATCAGTGCATAATTTTTGTGGCATATTTCTTGATCGCCTGGTTTAGCTGTGTATTGTGGAGTGCCTGCGGGTGTGAATTGTGGACACGTTTGATTAATACCTGCCCAAGTGGTTAATGATATTGCAAATAAAGACAGTGCTACTACTAGTTTTCTCATCGAAAATCTCCGTTATAATAGTAGTATTTATCCTAAATTATTGGCATCCATGTGTTGAGCAAGAAGGGACTGCCTTGTATATATTTCATAGGTACTATGTCCATGCTGACTGTGATGCGTGGTTCATCACCTGTCCATGGCTCTACCATATGTGTATCACCAACATCTTCGTATAAGGTAATGGTATTGTTTAAGCAGGCCACAGTGTAGGTTTCATCTGGAAACTTATATATTGTGCGACTAGGCTCAGCATTGATATAGGCGCTGCATACATAGGTCTGTGTTAGCCCACTAAGCGCACCCCAATGATTGTGCCAAGGCACACTGTCACCTTTATGTAAGTAGTTTAACCAAGCGTGTACGTAGTAAGGTTGATCATACTCGCAGGTTTCTTTGAAGAACTCGCAAACTTCACGGTACAGTTCGTATACGCCATCGTAAGGAAAACTAAAAACGTTATAGTAGTCATGTAAACGACTGCTCATAGGAGCCGCATCTAGTTGTTCTTTAAGAGTTGATTGATACGCGGTGTCGTTAGGAATTTCTAAATGTCCTAGTTGCTTGCAGACTTTGTTGTTAATACGTCTTGCATCACGCTTCAGACGTTCTAGATCTAACGTTACTTGTTTCGTTTTGATAGGATTCTGCATATCTCGTATGTCCAATCACGTCCTTGTCCTTGACTATGATCTACTAGTGCAGGGTTATTGTGATGGTTTTTGTGCCAAGTTTCGCCAAATCCAAACCACATGTAGGCTCTGCTGTTGTTTGGGCCGTGTTCATCGTGCTGCATTAACAATACCAAAGCTACGGCCCATAAAGTTAAACTAGCAGGCAATAACCAACAAAATAACAGCACTTGCCAACCACCAATTATATAAAATAGACCAGCAGTACCAAAAACCCATAACCAATAGTAGTCATGCAATAGTTTGTATTTGGCTGTTAACTTTAACAGATTGCGAGTAAAAATCATGTCACAAGGCCATAGATGTTTATGATACCAAAACAATACACTGCGACACCCACGACTGCGTCCATGCGGGTCTAACTCAGAATCTGGATATCTATGGTGAACATTGTGTATGTTAACATAACTTAGTGGACTGCCTAAGCAGGCCATGTAAGCACACCAAGCAACAAAATATTCTACGGGTTTAGACATTTCAAAGTACTTGTGACTATAGTATCTGTGCATGCCTACATTGTTACCTATACACAGATACAAGAAATAGAATACAAATGCTGTAAGCCACCAATACCACTCTGCACCCCAAGCCATATAAATGTACACAGGTAACATGACCTGCATTAGGGTCATCCAAACGTAGTTAGGTTGTATAAGCCATTTAATCTTTTGCATGTTTTGGTTGCCCTGCCCAATTATATTTTGGTCTAAATATCTTGCTGAACTGATAAGTCCAATCAATCTCACCTGGATTTACCGCAGTGTTAGGAGCCATTGGGTAGTTATGATGATTTAAATGTAGACCTTCATAAACCCAATCCCATTTGTGTAGTGGACTGTTATTAGGAGTTTCATGCCAATGTTGACGCCATACTGCCCAACCAATACCCCAGCAGGCAATACCAGCAGGGATCAACCATAAGAACAAGAATACATAAGGATCAATCCAGTACAGAATAGCGGCATTTGCTAGTACAAACAATAGATAGTATTGATGTAACCATCCGTATTTACGACTCAATGCCACAATGTTTTTGCTGTACACAGGAGTCTTGCTTGGATCTACTTTGCGTTGAAACCATACAAAAATACTGCGTTTACCATTGACAGGACCGTGCGGGTCAATTCCTGGAACATCGCTATATCTGTGATGTATCATATGAGTCATAGCATAGCTTAACGGCTCACCTAAGCCAATCATTGATCCACACCATAATAAAAACCACTCTACTGGTTTACTTACCTGAAAATGTCCGTGTGTAAAGTATCTATGTAGGCCAATATTATTACCAAACATAGAATAGACTATTAAGTAAGTGAAAATCATTGCGGCCCACCAGTGCCAGCTTACTCCTAAACTAATTGCATAGGGGATAGATACAAACACTGATAGTTGCATTAAACTACTGAACCAAAGACTAGGCTTTAGTTGACTGCTAATCCATTCTTTCGAGAACCATACTGGCATTACGACCTCCAAATCCAAAACTATTTTTCACAGCGTACTTGACGTCAATATTTATTGCTGTATTAGGTAAAACTATTCCTTGACCTAAAGGATCTATTAGATTAGCATTGCCGGGCTGACGTCCTTGCTGCATACCTAACAGTGTGTAGATAGTTTCAACAATACCTGCTTGGCTCATAGTATGTCCAATTTGTCCTTTGTTGCTGACCATAACACGACCGGGTGTAAGTGCTGCCATAGCATTATATTCAATTTCGTCACCTACAGGGGTGCTGGTAGCATGTGCGTTGATAAAGTCAACTTGATCAGCTGTGATACCTGCTTTATCTAAGGCACCCTGTACACAGGTACGAGCACCAACTCCTGTGGGATCTGGACTGGTATCGCTGTCAAATAATGTGTACAGATTCGTGCTTAGAATAGCACCGTAAATTTTAGCACCACGTGCTTGTGCTTTGCTTAATGGTTCGATCACCATAGTTGCAGCACCTTCTCCCATGACAAATCCACTGCGTCTGCGATCCCACGGGCAATTATCTGCAGGATTATCACTAGGACATAGGGCACCTAGTACATGAAACCAAAACATATTAATAGGTTCAACTAAATGATCAGCACCGCCCACTACCATAGCATCTAGCGCAGGGTCTGCTTTAAGCGCGGCTATAGCATAATCAATACTGGTAATTCCTGTAGTACAGGCACTGTCCATAGCAGTGTTAGTTCCGCTGAATCCGTAGATTCCTGCTACCTGTGCTGCTGGGAAGTCTAAGCCTATGTTTAATACTTTGCGTGGGGGATACTTAGTACGACCCTTGTTAATAGCATTAAACAAGTCTAAACGCAGAGTACTACCACTGCCAAAAGTAGTAATAATAACACCGGTACGTGGACTAGTCAGGTTAGAATCTTGTACTGCTTCTTCAACACTCATTAGGCAAGCACGTGTATTAGGGTCAAATTGATTCCATGCGTAGTCAAACTTTGCTGGATGCGGATCTTCGCCAGTAAGTTTTTGGCTAGGTGCGGCTATTTTAATTTTAGCCACGCTGTTATGCGTTGCTGGATAATTGTCAGGATTATCTTCAGGCCATACTACAGATTGAACTGCTGACTTGCCTGAGATAAGATTGTTCCAACTTTCTTGTGCTGAATGGCCTAGACTATTGTGTATGCCTATGCCAGTGACTACGTATTTTTCCATTGATTTAAGCTCGACTAATATATTAGTATATAATAGTAATTATCTTAAATCAATGGGGGTGGTAAAATATTATTCTGAAACTAATGCGCAGACTGAATTCTCTGGTACAACAAGTTCTACAGTTTTGCCAGGGAATATTTTAGCATGTTGTAGGCTAACTAAAGTTTTGTCGTTGGCTGTGATCGGGCCAGTTATACAAACAATAACAATACGTTTGTCGCTGGCTGTGATTGTTCTAGTAGTTGGCTGATCAACGATTTCAATCTTTAATTCTCGTGTTTCTGGAATTGGATTGAACATGATCATAGTTAGTGAACTATCTTTGGTTGTGGTAGTATGGTACATGCCGTGTGTGGGAGTAAGGTCAATTAACTGTCCTACTGCCCTATCATCTGCACGTTGTACCACCGGACCATCTTCAGTTTCGCGTATTTCAGCAAGACCCTCACCGTCAACTATGTACACTGCCTGATGATAATGTCCATTACCAGCGTTATAATAAGTGTTTGACTCATTAGGTGACCAGTGGGCCATACAGTAGATAAAACTACCAGTATTTACAGCGTTATTTAGAATCATAAGGTAACTTCGGGGTTATTAAGACCTTCAACTAATTGCGAAGTTAAGAATGGATCTACGTATTCAGTGCCTTCAAATGACGTTTGAAAATCAATCCAAGATTCAAAATTTATGTTTTCAAGTTGCGCTTCGATAGCATCTCTGACGTAAACATAGTTTGATGCCTGCTGACGTATACTATTGATAAATGTTTCTGGAGTAACATTGTCTATTACTGTGATTGGAAAACCTATAGCAGGATATTCATCTATAGGTCTACGGCTTTTGTCGCTGGCTATCTTAACTAAGATGTTGCCAGCTTCGTCTATATCTACGATTTTAATATTGATTGTTGACATTCGGGTCTCCGATAATTGATAAAATATTTATGGGTATTACTCACCCCAGGAAATTTTCACATATCCTGAACTACCAGCAGTGCCTAGGCCACCTTTAGCTGCACCGCCAAGGCCGCCATTACCACCACCGTAATCTGTACCACTGCCACCTTTACCATTGCTAGTACCTTTAACACCGCCACCACCTGCACGTGCAGTTACAGTTAAGAATACCGTGTTAACGCCGTCAGAGCCATTGTTATTGCCGGTACCACCTGCACCACCAGTGCCTACTGTAAATGATATGTTTTGGCCGCCTGTGACTGCTTGAGTAAATACTTTCTTCTCACCACCACCTCCGCGGCCACCTACGTGAGCACTGTTACCACAGCCACCGCCGTTTTGTCCGTGGCCACCGCCACCACCACCGCCACCGCCTAAGACTTCTACACTAATGGTAGAAATGCCTAGTGGAACAGTCCAAGAATTAGAACTAGTAAACGTTATGTTACCGCTAGGTGTTTTAGAAGTATCTATGACAGTGACATTGGTACTAGCATTTTTGCCTAATAAACGCATCGTCATAGTAACGTTACCATCTGTTAATTGATTCTCTCTCACTGCAATATCTGCTGTAGTGTCAGATCCTACAACGAATGTACCTTGCAATGGATCAGAGCCTGGTGACAATCGGTTGGAGCTAATACCATCTACACTGTAATTTACAACATCACCGTTAGGTGCATTTACACTAGACATAGTGAATCTTACTGCTTGTCCTTCATTGATACTGGACACATTAGCTGATACTGAGTATATAGGTGTTTGCGATGTATCAAGCACCAAAGTTGAAGCTGATGCTTCAGTATTTGGTATAATCACACGTAGTACCCTGTTGCCATTTGTAGTTAAGTTTTGTCTTGGCACAAATGTAATAGTTTCTGATGAACCTACAGTAAAGTTACCTGAAGTTGAGCCAACAGTAAGATCAGTATTAGTAATACCTGTAGCAGTATATGGTAATTGTGTACCATTAGCTACTCCTGTGGTAGTTACAGTAAAGCTCACTGCATTACCTTCACTAACGTTTGCGCGATTAGCTGACAAACTGTAGGTAATAGTTGCTGGAGCCGTAGCTTCTGCACCTTCTATTGATCTAGAAGTGATCAATGGATACCATTGCCCGCTTACCTTAACCCAACCATTTAATATATCTTTCCACTCGCCGTTGACCTTAACCCAACCGCGATCAATAAAATCCCATACACCTGTACGTTTAACTCGAACGTTAAATGTCTTAACGAATGCAATTACAGCGGCTCCAGCGAATCCTGCTACACCAGCATTGTTGCCCGGATATAATGCATCAGTTCTTCCTCCTGGAAGTGTACCAGAGCCTGCTTCAATGATAGTACCGTAGTTTACACCACCTTGTCCTGCACCACCAAAAGATCCGCTTGATCCGGCTAGACCACTGAACCAGCCACCACCACCGCCACCACCGGTGGCTGCGCCAGCACTACTAAATTTGCCTTGTCCTTGATCACCTGAACCAATTCCAGTGTTGACAGCAGGAAGACCTGCTCTTCCTGAGGATGACTGAACGCCACCACCACCACCGCCGCCGCCACCTGCGGCAACTAATATAATATTACCGTTTAATCTAGCAACTGTAGCGCCACCGCCACCGCCTCCACGACCGCCATTGGACGGAGTACCTGCGTTACCGCCACGATAGTTAAGACCGTTGCTAGTGCCAAGATCTCTAATAAACAACTCTCTGCTGGCTTTAACACAGTTCACACCACCATCTTTCATACTACCTGAATCGTCAATGGATAATCTAACACTAGCACCAGACGGTAAAGAAGCTACGTCTACTAGATCATACCACTTAGTGGCCACTGCATCATTACCATTATCTCGAGAAACTTTAATAGGTCCAAACGCATTTGGATCGCTGGTAAATCCTGTAGGAAGTACTATACGGTCACCTACAGTTCTAGTAGTAGGTTGTAATAGATAGAACTTTCTAGTAGGCCATTGGTTACGGAATGCAGTCCAGCTAGCATTGATTTCAGACTGGCTAGGTGATACTTCATCAATGACTGACACGCAGATATCATTGCCTGCGCCTGCTACAGTCTTAAATGGATCAATATAGTTTTCACCATTCATAGCTAATTCAACTAAAGGCTTAGCTGAACCTTCTGTCAGTTGTAGGCCAAACCCGCCAACATAGTTTACACCAGGTCCACCAACTGTGACTTCTAAAACATCACCTTCAACTACCTGTATTTTTTTGCTTGCGTAACCACCACCTGCACCAATTCCACCAGAACCGCCTGATCGTGTTTCAAAAATAGGATTAGTTACAGTAGTAGTAACCGGTAAGGTACTGAACACTGGTCGTTCGCCAAACACTGGTTGATCAGCAAATATTGGTACTGTGCTAAACACTGGACGTGTTTCGTATACTGGTACAGTTCTATATGCTGTAGTATAGGTAGTAGTGCCCCCTTTACCATTATTGCTAACTGAACCTTTGCTATTTGTTGGTTGAGCTACTTGATATGCTTCTTGTCTGGTTCCAACTTGAACTTGTACTGTTCCTGTTTGAACCTGTTGAGTTCCTACTTGTACTCGAGTAGTACCGGTCTGTACTGTAGTGCTACCTGTTTGAACCTGTTGAGTGCCGGATTGTACTGTACTGCTAGTGCTACCTACTTGTACTTCAGTAGCAGGACCGTTGGTACCTGTGGCACCTCCGCCACCCCATAAAGCCAATTGAACACTGGATATACCTGCTGGTATAGTATAGGTATAGGTTCCTGGGATTAATCTAGATTCAGTTTGTTTGATAAGACTCATTTATTATTCCTTACCGCCGCAGATTTTTTGGTAATCATTCATAGTCAATGTGCGGTCCTCTTGGCTTAGTTCAATCATACGCTCTGCTACATGATGCAGATCCATGTCAGTTTGAGCATCCTCTCGCGCATATTCTAGCAGTCTGATCAACAAAGGAACATCAACAGACACTGTATCTATACCATCTGTTCCTTCTTTTACTGTGCTTAATTTAGTTGCGTCTTGATGCACACGTGTACTATATTCTTTACCATATTTACTACGCAAGTATTTTAAAAAATCAAAATATTCGTGGCGTTGCTCAGAATCGCGTAGTGCTTGCTGTACCAATTGTTTGGCTTGAATTAGATGACTTAATTCTGCATTTTCTGTCATAGAGCCTTTTTCACCAGGTGCACAGTCAGATACTTTGCGATCACTTTTAGTTTTTGTGCCAACCATGTAATGTTTGTTCTTTGATGCGGAGGTTTTGTCTTGCGTTTCTGCAATTCGCGACGTTGACGTATTGTTTGCATACGAGTCGCCCTCCGGAGTGTTAAAAAATTCAGTTAGTAACATTTTGCTGTCCATAGTTGTGCTTATATGATATTTATCACAATTAAAACTAAACAAAAAGACTTGACAATCTGTAGAAAAGATAGTATAATCTTTCTATCATCAACAAATCTTAGGATACTTTATATCATGGCATCAATCGAACAACTAGTTAACTACATATCAGATCCCTACAATGGGCCAGAAGAAGGTCTGGACTTTTGGGTAGATGAGCGTGGATTTATACAGGTACAAGACACACGTACAGCCGCATTGATCATGCGTAAGGCCAACACCAGTGATCTTTTTACCAGTAAACTAGTAAAAATAGGACAAAAAGGTGATAGCTTGCTTCTAGGATTTGACACTCTATTAGATATTGATCCTGTCTACACTACTAACATTGGTTATAAAAAAGACGCATTAGTAGAGGTAAAACAAGATCAAGACGGTATGTTTTGCCTTTATGTTAATAAAAAACGTGCTACCCGCATATTTAAAAAGTTAACGTCAGCTAAGTCTTTTATTAAAAAACTTGATCAAGAATTAAAAGAAGCACCTGTTATACCAGAATCTTACGACGAATAAAACAAAAGGGCCTTTAAGGCCCTTTTTAATTGACGTATTGTTGTTATTTTACTTGCTTTGCCTGCGCAGCCAAAGTTTTAAATTGATTAGCTAATTTTGGATCTTGTGCAGCTGCACCTAAGACATCTATCATTGGTTCAATGGCTTTCATATCCGTAGCACCGACTGACTTGCCTTGTGTAGCCGCATCTAATGCTTTGGCTATATTCGGAGTAGGTGCTGTTGCTCCTGTAGCAGATTTAAGTGCTTGTGTGGCCTGTGCAACTTTGGCTGCTTGTGCAGGATCATTTGTACCTGTTTTGTCGGCCATAGTAGTTTGCGCTGTAGGTACATTTTCGTCCATTTTGTACAATGGCACAAAGTTAGGGTCTTTCTTCTTCATTTTAGCTACGTATTTTGCATAGTCCGCTTTAGCCTGTTCTGCACGAGCTGCGTCGTCGTCTGCATTAGGCGCACTAGGTTTACGCTCAATGTCAGCTAATTTGCGAGCAATGATTTTATGTCCGCGGCTTTCTTTTACTCGATTAACCATTTCTTTTAGTTCAGAATACTGTTGATTTAATCTAGCCAAACGTTGTGCCAATTCAGCTTTTAATTCAGGATCATGTTTGGTACTAGGATCCATTTGTATGTCTTGTAGAGCTTTACGTTTTGCTTGATAATCTTCACGATCTTGCAAAGGAGTGTCACTGCTTTCGTTTAAATATTTGTCAACCATCATCTGGGTCCAGTCTTTTTGTGGACCACGTTCTTGTTCAGCTTTGGCTAGTCGTCCTTTCCACCATTCCAAATCGTACCGACCTTGCCCAGACATTTCTTTTTCAATAGCCTGTGCATTCCAGTTGTTTTGGAACATGTAGCTGGCTAGTTTAGCCTGCTCTGGGTCGCTTTGGTATTTTTGTAGTACTCTAGCCACAGCAGCCATTTGTTCATCATGACGACGAGCTGCTGGTTCAGCACCCCAACCTTCGTCTAAACCATATTGCATTTCAGCATATTCTCTTGCTTCTTCTTCACTGCTAAATGGACCTTTTACATCATAGTTACCGTAATCTTTGCGTATCCAAGACATAACATCATCTGGTGTTAGATAGCCCATGTAACTGCCACCCCAGTTGTAGGGCGCCTTGCCACTTACTCTGCTTTCGCGCCATTTGCCACCATCTTTACTAACCATGCCAATAAAGCCGCCATCGTCTTCACTGCCTAGGGCAACAAAGAAACCTTGATCTTCATCTTCGTAATCATCCTCATCGCTGTCGGCATATTCATTGTAACTTACGTCACTGCTGTTAAAACTTTTCTTGCCATGATTATATAAGTTTACCACTACAAAACGTTTGTCTTGGCCAAAACTATCAATAACACCTGTGGCACCTTTGTGCTCTACAGAACCGGTAACAATAACCTCATCACCTACATTCAGTTCTTCAGCAGATTCTTCTACTTCTTTGTAACCCGGTACAGGTTCGTGTCCGCGACTTGGACGACTACCTTTACGTGCTGGTCGACGCTCAGCTATGTCTTTGAATGCCTCTTCTTTAAACTCTGCCCACGCTTCAGCTAGACTCCACTCAATGCTTTTATTCTCAGCTTCCTGGCTAAGTTCTTCTAGCATGTTAGTCTGCGGCTCTACACTGTCACCGACTAAGCGACCTTTAAATGGATGTTCTTTGCTGGATTTTTTAGCTTTATCAGAGCCGCGTACTTGATCACCTGCTTTTTGTGCAGGCTCTCCGGCAAATTTCATCATCTTTTCTAATAGGGATTTCATGTCCATAATTTTAACGACCTTTGTTCTTTTTTGGTTTTGGCATTCTGCGCATAAAAATACTCTTACCAAAGCCTGCACCGCCGCCCATACTGGTTGCAACAGCACCTGACGCAGTAGCACCTACGCTAGCATCTTCTTTAATCTGTGGTTTATGAGTAATTTCATTAATTTTCATATAGTGTATTTAGCGTAGTTTGAAGGTAATAGACAAATCATCACTGGTTAAAATTACATGTTCTCTTTCAAAACAGTTAAAATTACTCACATGAAATTTAGCTAATCCTGGTATTTTTATTAAAGGTTCTAAGGTTAACTTGTAAGTGTTATCAATTTCTAAATTAGCATATATTTCTTCATTGATAAAATAGTTGTCGCCAAATTGCCAAGAACGTTCGGTGATCAACTCATTATTAAGATAGAGACGATAGCATGGACAAACTGTTTCGGGTTGTAGTTTTGCCCAATTTGGCTGACTACAATGAATTTCAATTGACAGTCTAATTGTAGACATTTAGATTAAACGTAGAGCTTTGGCGTTTTTGTACGGAGTTTTAGGAGTAACATCTACGGTCAGCGCATTTGACCAACGTGGGTCTTTGGCTTCTCGCTTATTCTTTGGAATGTAACCGCTGGCATCTTCATTGATGTTCATACCTTTACGTACAGCATCATATAACTGTTGAGTTAGTTTACCTGCACCTACTGCTTGACTAAATGCTTCATAATCGCCTGCCTTAGCGGCTTCACGTGCGGCACTAGCACTAACACCCGTTACTCCCTCAGCATCAGGATCACGTTCGCCACTGCTGGCAAAGTTAATACTGTCAAATTTGTAGTATCCATTAGGCATTTCTTTGCCGTTGTATTTTTCTAATAATTCTTGGAAGTCTGCTAGGCGATCGCTACCTGCTACAAACGTAACTGAGCGATATCCTTTATTGTACAACCATGCAGCTACCTGCATGATAGTTTTAAGACCAGGTTCGTAGACAATATGGCTGGCTATACCAGGATATAGCGCACGAAGGAAACGAACTTTAGTTTGGTAGTCTAAAGGATTCTTTTTAGGATCTTGACTTTGGCTAGTAAAGATAAAGAAGTCACTACCGCGACCTGCCTGTACTACTGTGTTGATCAACTGTTGGTGACCTTGGGTAGGAGGATTCATACGGCCAAAACAAAATGCCGCATGTCTTTTATCTATAGATTCAAATAAGTCAGTTAGTAACATGGTTAACCTAGTTTGTATACTGTATTTAGTTAAATTGATTCTAATAACCAAAGACGAAAAGGACTTGATAATTTTATAATATAAGTACCATTCCAACCTAGATTGACGCAATTACTAAGACTATTAACAAGGGTTCCTTGATATTCTTGAGGTTTATCTAATATATAATCAGCTGACCAAAGTAGTTCACCTAAAGACAAATCATTTATCTTTATATCTTCGATATTAAGCAACATATCTTTAACGATAAGATTGCCGTTGGTGATAGTATCTTGCGCAGTTTTATTTTCTAATCGTATTTTAACACTAACAGGACCGTAGGAAACTGTTTTATTAAATTTGAAAGTGTGGGGATTTTGATCAGGAAGTTCGCTTTGGACGACCACATGCTCATCTATCCAGATGCTGAACTGTGGTCGTTTTTCCCAAAACGTGCCGCTAAGTGTAATTGCAAAATCTAGCGACTCATGTGACATATTACTAAGATTTCTTGCTTGGATCTACAGTGCCGCCTGTTAATACTGACAAGTCTCCAGCAAATTCATAGTGACCTGAGTGGTTCAACAGTACTTTAGCGTGAGCATAGATTTCGCCGCCTAAAGCTGCCCAACGACGACAGAACAACCAGTCTTCACTTAGATAGTGGCCTTTTTCATCAATAGCAGTATCAAAAATACTGTACATCATTGGCTCAAACTGTTTGCCTAAACCCACATCGTCAACATACTTGCACTCTGGGTGCGCAGCAATTAGTTTTTCATATACATGACGTTTGAACATCATAAACCCTGTGCCCATAGTGTCTACAGGGAAAATATCATTGATGATCTGTGTACCTGGTTTAACGTTAATTACGTAACTGATAGGCAATGCTTTCTTAGGATACAAGCCACCAATTACATCTTTGTCTGTGGCTAACATTTGAAAAATACTTTCTGGTTGAAAGCGGATGTCAGCATCAATAAACATAAAGTGTGTGGCTTTATCATTGGTCATCATCTTAGCCATTAGGTTGTTACGAGCACGTGTTACCAAGCTCTCGTTAACCATAGTGTCAAGTGACCATTGTAAGCCCATACGACTTGCTAGCAGAATAAAACGCAAGAAACTTGTAAAACAAGGTTCTGTAATTTGTCCACCATAACAAGGGATACCAAAATGAATGTGTACCTTGCTAAAATCATATTGTTGTTGTTGTGCAGGAGGAACTTGAGTCTGCACCATTTTGGGTGCGTTGGGTTTGATACGCTTTGCCATTGAAAATCTCTCTTTATTGAATAAATTATGCTACTTGAATTTCTACAAGAGTATTAGCACCTGCTAGCTCTTGCACCACTGCTTCTAAACTTGCTACAGTTTCTGCGGTTAGGATCTCACTTTCAGTGTCGGAATCTTTGAGTAATTTACTAACCTTAATTACTAAAACTTCTTCTTGTAACTTTGCCATTTCGGGCTCCTAAAATATACTAATATTATTTATCGGAGCCTTTTACGGTCATAAAATAATTATGCTACAATGTAACCGTTTTCGTCAACTGTTTTATTTTCCAACAGATCAATTGGACTTGGCGGAACAACAATAAAATTAATTTTACCATCTGCATAGTCTACGGTAACAATACTACCAGCTTCGATGTTTTCAAATAAAATCTTTTTACTTAACGGTACTTTGATTAACTCATTAATCTTACGTGCCAGCGGTCTAGCACCCATAGCTGGATCAAATCCAACTTCAGCCAAATGGTCTATTAACGATTCTGTAGCACGAATTTTAATATACTTTTCACTTAACAAATCATTAAGTTCATTGACATACTTGGCAACAATTTTCTTTATTGACATTATATCAAGTTTGTTAAATTTAATCACAGCATCTAAACGGTTACGGAATTCTGGTTTAAAGAACTTCTTAACAGCACTGTCGTCTTCACCAGTTTTTAGTAGATCTCGTCCAAATCCAATGGCGTTACGTTCATTGTCTGCGGCACCCAAGTTACTGGTTAAGATAAGAATTGCATGGCGGCAGTCTGCTACTTTACCATTTGATCCAGTTATCTTACCCTCATCCATAATGCTTAATAGTAGGTTACTAATGTCTGGGTGAGCTTTTTCAATTTCATCTAACAAGATAATTGAATGTGGGTTACGTTCTACTTCGCTGATCAACAGTCCGCCACCTAGATTGCCATCTTCATAGCCAACATAACCTGGGGGAGCACCAATAAGTTTAGCCATACTGTGTTTCTCTTGGAATTCGCTCATATCAAAGCGAATCAATTTCATACTCAAGTTTTCGCTGAGTAGTTTACACAACTCTGTCTTACCAGTACCAGTTGGGCCTAAGAACAAGAAGTTGCCCACAGGTTTGTTGTGTGCTTTAAGCCCGGCCTTGGCAATATAGATTTTTTCTAAAACTTGATCAACTGCTGAATCTTGACCAAACAACCGATCTTTAATATTAATATCTAAATTGGTCATAGCTTTGGTATTCTCTTCGTTGCCAAGATTTTCCATTGGAATCTTTGTGGCTTTGCTTAGAGTTTCTACAATGTCTGACTTATCTACTACAAAGTCAGCATTTTTAATCTTAAGTCTAGCACAGCTCATGTCAACTAGATCAATGGCCTTGTCTGGTAATCGTTTGTCTGTTTGATAACGTACACTTAGATCAACAGCATTGTTGATAGCATCATCTGTAATTTTACCGCCGTGGAACGTTTCAAAGTGCTGACGTAAGCCTAAAAGAATTTCTTTGGCTACATCAGGACTAGGTTCGTCAATGCTTAACTTGTAGAAGCGACGCATTAGAGCACGATCTTTTTCAAATGACTGTGTATATTCCTCGTAGGTAGTGCTGGCAATAACTTTAAGTTGTCCTTTGGCCAAAGCTGGTTTGATCATGTTAGCAAAGTCTACACTACTGCTAGATCCACTGCCTGCACCCTGCATTTGATGCGCTTCGTCAATGAACAAGATAGTTTTGCCTTTAGATGTTAATGCAGACAGTACTTCTTTAAGTTTTTCTTCAAACTCGCCGCGATATTTACTACCTGCTAGTAGACTACCTATTTCTAGATTATATACTACATATTCTTTAAGATACTCTGGCACTTCACCGTTGACGATTTTATAAGCCAGTCCTTCAGCAATAGCAGTTTTACCTACACCAGGATCACCAATCATTAGTACGTTTGATTTGTGACGGCGTGCTAGAACCTGTGCAATTTCTTCTAGTTCATATTCACGACCAATCACAGGGTCAATTTTGCCTTCGGTTACATATTGATTTAAATTAGTGCAGTATTCTTCTAGAATGCGATCAGCTATATCTTTTCTTGATTTGCCTTCTTTCTTGTTAGCATTAGCAACAATTCTGTCTTTGTTTTCTTCTGCATAGAATTCTACAAGTTGCTTACGGTTAATACCGTACTTGATTAAAAAGTAAGCGGCATGACTGTTAGTTTCTTGACTGATACTTAGATAGAGATCAATAGGTTCCATCATTTCACGAGCACTGAACAGTACCTGTGTAAATGCACGATTAAACACACGCTCTAGTGCATGAGTTCGCTGTGGGGTTACGTTTTCTTTTTCTAAGTTGACTAAGTGGTCTTGACGTCCAATGTGGTCGTATATATCACGTAGTATCCCGTCTACGTCTACACCAAAATCGTATAGGAATTTATTAAAACTTTTAAATTCAATGAGTGCTGCTAAAAGATGCTCGAGCGTGACATATTCATGTTTGTAATCTTTAGCAAGACCGCAAGCAACTTCTATGATCTCTTGAATTTCTGGATTTTGATTCATCGACACTATAATATCCTTCTTTTGTCAAAATATTTATTAGGTGGTTCTAATCGTTTTAAGTATGTTTAATTGTTCTGGATCTAAGGTAGGTATTTTAACCTTAATCACTACAATTAAGTCACCTCGAACGTTAGTATTCATATGGTACAGTCCTTGTCCTGCTAGTCCAAATTTAGCGTCGTGTTGACAAGCCTGCGGTATTTTAATAACGTATTCTTTACCATCAATGTTAGTAATTGTTTTCTCACAACCTAACATAGCATCTATAGCATCGATAGTAACTGTTGTAACAAGATTTATACCGTTTATTTCAAAATCAGCACGAGCTATTACATTAATTATAACATATAAATCACCTCTAGTCAAGGTGTCAAACATATTATCACCGAGACCGGAATATTTTATAGTAGTACCGCTAGTCACTCCTCTAGGAATGTTTACGTCTACCGTGAATCTATCACCTTTGGTAGTTTGCACACTAACAGTACGATTACTTTCGACTAGAGTATCTTCTAAGTTTAATTGTAGTTGTATTCGTAGATCTTTATTTCGTCTGGCCTGTCTAGTATGGAAGGGAGTTTGTCCTCTAAAAAACTGTTCAAATAAGTCTTCTGGGCTTCCGCCACCAAAGTGGAACTCAAAATGTCCAGGACCAGTTTGGTGAAATCCCTGTTGAAAAGGGTTAGGATTATCATGCTGTTGTCGTTTAACTGGATCAGTTAAAGTTTCGTAGGCACCCTGTATCTCTTGAAACTTAGCTGTATCGCCGCCACGATCAGGATGGTGCTTGGCCGCTAGTCTGCGGTAAGCCTGTTTAATTTCGTCATCGGATGCCCCTTTAGGCACACCCAAAATATCATACGCATTTGCCATAGTGTTTATATTATATAATAAAAAAGGGTAAGCGTCAATGCTTACCCTTTTATTTACTACAGTTTTTCTACCAGTTTAAGATTTTTTACGTCTTTTTGGGCGATTTGGATCCACAGATTCTACAGTTTCAGCTACCTGAGCTACTTCTGGTGCTTCGTATAATTCTTGTGTTTCCACTACTTCTGGTGCTTCAAACTCTGCTGCCGGTTGTGCTACTTCAGGTTGTGCTTCGGGCACATTTACTTCAGCAGGTTGACCCAACCAAACAGGAGAACTTTCTGTTGGGGTGTCTCCAACCCCACCTATTTTCCCGCTTCAATCTCCGCTACTTTTTCTTTACCACGTGTAAACGCAGCAATACCTAGGATAGCACCCATGGAGATGTGATATAATCCGCCACCTTGTAGTGTAACTGGAGCATAGGCTGTAACTGCTTGCCCTGGATTCCAAAATTGTAATAGATTGTATAAGATAGGTCCTACTATAAAGTCAAACCAAATTGTAGCCATATATGTAATAGCCATTAATGGTCGCCACTTAGTGGTCATCCAATCTTCAGATTTCTTTTGTGCTTGAGTTGTCATTGTTGCTCCTTTTGTTTATTATAGTTATATTTATTAGATAGCGCCAGCTGCACAGATGATGCCATCAATCAGCTCAAACAGTTGACCTTTTACTTTTAAGTCACCTGCTGCGGCTACGATTGCTTTACTGTGCTTTAAATCTTCTAATAATTCTTTAAGTTCAGCGGCGCTGATACGCCCTGCTTTGAATTCATTTTCTAATGTGTGTGCTTCTGCTACTACGTCATTTTGTGTTGTCATCGTGGTTTAGCTCCTAAAGATTTTTTAATTGTAGTTGTGCTGGTCTGAATAGTTGTGAACTTTAGTTCACAATATTTTTGACTAACTTCGTCTCCGCTACTATAACGTTCTTTTAACCCTTTAATTATAGCTAGCAATTCTTGAGACATCTTTATTGACTCTGTGTTGCGTTCTACATCTTTAGTGTAGTTCTTAAGCGTGACACTAGTACTGTACATTTTATCTACATAAGGAACCACAGCCTTTTGGTCTACACAACTGTCGATGCCTAGTTCTGCTGTGGTTTGTATATCGTTTACTAGCGCATACTCGTTGTTGTCCCAGCGAGCTTGTCTATAAATGTCTACAACCGCACAACCATTTAGTAAAATTACTAGACTTAGTATGGCTATTCGTTTCATTTTACTTCCTCGTATATTTTACGTTGTGATTTGTACCATTCAACCCAAGCTTCGTGCTTGGCTTGACACTCATAATATGTACCGTAATTCTTAGTAACAGTTTCAACCACAGTACTGAGTTTGTCTGTGTCTGCTGGAACTTCTGCTAAGGTAGGACAAGTTTCAGTAATTTCTTTTGGTACTTCTGGCCATTTAGGTGCTACAGGTAGTAGAGTACTACATCCGGTTAACAGTAATGCAAAAATTATAGAGTATCTCATTGTGCACCATCCTTGATTATAACTGCTTCTTCATTTCTAGCCGCAGCGTTTAGTATATCAATAGCTTCTTTAGGTACTCGGCATTCTGCATCAATGATTTTTTCAACTTCTTTAATAACCTGTTGATTCTTAACCTGTACTTCTTTGACCTTTTGTATTTTAGTCACAACCTTTTCTTTGATCACAGTATTAACCTGTGCTGACTTTTCTTCTGCAATTTTTAGCTTGGCTTCTAGTTCAGCAACTTTACTGCGCCATTCCATTTCAACACCGTAGCCACCTTTCCAGTAGATACCTGCAACCAACGCAATAACACCAATGATTTGTATTAAACTTTTGTAGTTTTTAAGTCCAGGAATCCAACCTACTAGGAAAAACCCTACTAAGGTTAAGGCTAGTCCTGAAAACAACACAAGATTGATTATGGTTGATAATAAACTGTCTGGTAGAAAGTGTAATAGAAACATTGATTATCCTAAAAGTTTTGCTAGACTCTTTGGTCCCATGATACCATCAGCTGTTAGGCCGTTAGCTGTTTGCCATGCTTTAACTGCCTTTTCTGTACCTGGTCCAAACTTACCGTCAGCAGCTAAGCCTAGTTTAGCCTGTACTGCTTTAACTGTGTCATTGTTGCTGCCTAAACGTACAGTTTCGTAGTTGACTACTTTAACACCATGTGATTCTTCCACATGACCACTTAACACGTGTTTAGCATGTTCATAATGTTTCTTACGATCATCTAGGCCAATAGTACCACCGTTGATACGTTTGGTCATTAATACAATATCGTCTTTATCACAAATACCGTTTAGGCCGTTTTTCTTCCAGAACCAACATGCTGATTCGATAGCACCATCAAGTGTTTCTAAGTCTGCCACTGCTTCATCTAAAGTTAGACCGACTGCTTTGGCAAACTGTGTGTAGTTGTCACGACCAGTTAACTGAATAGCACCGCGACCACGGAACTTATAACCATCACCACTAGACTCTGGGCCATTACCCATACGTCCACCGTAGACTTTGTTGGCAATCTTTTCTGGATTGCGAGCATACGATTTAGCTGCATCTACTGTTGGAAAATATTTTTTAAATATCTTGTTTAGACCTTCTGCTGAGTAGTTTAGGTTTTCTTGTAAGATAGTGAATCCGGCACTTTCGTGACCGCACTGTGCTAAGAATCCTGCGGCACGATTAACTGTGTTAATTTCGTACTTGTCAAATGATTCTGTTAAGGCGTCTGCTAGGTCTTCTGGATATTTGTATTTTGGAAATAGTGCTTGAATTTGTGCTGCTGTAATTTGCATGTTTGAATCCTCTGTTTGAAATTCTTATTATAGTATGCCGGCTGCTACCCTCAAACTTTCTGTGTAATCGTTCTTAGGAGCCACAGTGTCAACTTTAACACCGGCCGCGGCTTTTAGTGCTTCAATTTCTTTTTGTTCTTTATTATATCTTTGAGTGTATTCTTCTGGAGTTAGTGGTATTGTTGACTCTAGATTTTCTTCAGTCAACTCAAACTCGGTTACTGATTTACGATATCGAACACGCCAGTCTTCTATCTTTTGATCTGTCAGATTCATCAAATCACCCATCATCTGCATGATTTGATCTGGTAAGTCAGGAGTTCTATCCAGTTCAATAAACACTAGATAATCACCATCTTCTTTTTCACCTGAACTTACGTCAGCGTCTAGGACATAACTATATCCTTTTTCGATAAATCCTACTAGGTCAGTGCTAGGTTCTTTGCCGTTTACCTTAAAACTAAGTACACAAACGTCAGCATCGTCGCCCATCTTACTTTTGTATTCGTCGATGTGTAGTTCAGAATGAACAAGACGTTTTAAATCGCCCATTTCTAAATTTTCATTAAGCTGTTGGTTGTTCATTTTCTTCCTGACCTGCATTCATTAGATCGTCTGTGCCTTCTTCGTAGGCTTGTTCGATATCTTCCATGTCTAGGGTAGCACTTTCTAACTCTAAACTACCCTGTTGTATTTCCTGCATAAGTTTCTTTGGCATGACAATTTTTACTAACCAAACAGGTTTTTTAAGCATCTTAGGCATTTTAGTGCCCGGCTCAAAATCGTCAGGGTCTTTAACATCAACTGGATACTCTAATATATCTTTGCTGTAGTAGACTTCGCACTCATAATCTAACAGTCTTTCTCCTCCGCGAGGATCAGGCATCATTTTGTAAGGCCACATAAATGTGCAGGACACAAAATATTTTTCGTAACTAGGACCTTCTACTAGTTCACCATTTTTCCAATTAGCAAATACATAGAGGTCTAGTTCGTCTAACACACGTTCAAAATCTTCAAGCGTGGTCAGAGCACTGTCTGTCATGAATATTTCTTTGGTGTTGTCAATAATATCAGTGATTGGTTTTGCCATAGTTTAAACTCTTTATTATATTTATTATCGAATTAAAATATGACAATAACTGTTGAACCGTCTTTGGCTAGCCTAATATTTAGCCACAGAAATCATATTTAAACTGTTAACATTTCTCTCAATCTCTATCTCGTAAATACCTGTGTAGATGCTTTAATCTACAATTCAACGAGAAAGAGGAGTAGTATGCCAAGACACCGCAGAAGCAGTCGTAGTAACAACGCACAAGCATTTGTAGTAGATAATACCGTGGTAAATTTTAACCAATATGTTCAACAACGTAAAGCAGTTCACTTAATACCCAAAAGCATTAATCAGGAAGAGTACATTAGTTTGTTAACTGATGATAGCAAAAGCATAGTTTTTGCTACTGGACCTGCTGGTACGGGTAAAACTATGCTAGCAGTGCTGGCTGGCATAAAAGCACTTAAAGAAGGGGAGGTGAAGAAAATTGTAATGACTCGTCCAGCGGTAGGAGTGGATGATGAAAAGCACGGTTTCCTACCAGGTGATATTAACGCTAAAATGGAACCATGGACTAGACCTCTGTTTGATGTGTTTGCAGAGTATTATAGCCCAAAAGAAGTAGCCCGAATGATAGACGAACAGATAATAGAGATAGCTCCACTAGCATTCATGAGAGGTCGCACTTTTAAGGATAGTTGGATAGTAGCAGATGAAATGCAAAACGCCACTCCTGGACAGATGAAGATGCTCCTAACGCGACTCGGCGAAAACTCCAAGATAGTTGTTACAGGCGATACACGTCAGGCAGACCGTAGTGAACTGGACAACGGGTTACTAGACTTTAAAGGTCTTGTTGCCGCATACCAACACAGTAAGTATGTAGCCGGTGTTGAATTTGCTAATAGAGATATTATGCGTCATCCAGCAGTTAAGGAGGTGTTACATATTTACGGAGAAATTTAGAGATAATGTTTATCTGAGGGAACGCTTGGTACTTTAATAGTAACCACTTCGGTTTCCTCAAGATATTCAATTTGACTTATGTCGCCGGGTTCTAAGATACAAATATCCCCGGCTTCAAACATCTGTCCGTTACAAATCTGTCGCCCACTGATTACTAATGTGATTTCGTGGGCGATTTTATGAATATGACTGGCTGTTTGACTGCGAGGATTCTTTTGATATGTTACTTCAAAGTCTTTGGTAGGCCATACACTGCCTGCAAAATCTCCAATAAACCACCCGCGGGCACCACACTCACTTAACTTGTAACGCTTCATTTAATTTGTTTACGCAATCGTCAATATAATCACTGTAACCCTCATAGTAGTGTGCGAACGCTTCTTCAAATGTTGCGCCACTTTTGAAGGTGTTTTTGATGATTTTTTGTTCAGTTAGATTCAAAACCACGCTATTTTTTCTATCTCTGTCACGTAATCCGCGGCATAGGTATATATGTTCGTCATAGATCATGTTATCTGGACTATTAACATATCCTTTTTCAAAAGTACGTTTAGGATCCTTAGGACGACCTACATAACTTGCTACTAGATAAATGTTTAGATCTTGCATGCTACTGTCCTATTTGACTTAGTTCTACAAGTGTTGCTGACAAGTTAATTTCAGCATCAGCTACCATACTGTGATTGACTAGACCTTTGCGAATAATCATAATTGCTTCGTCTTGTCCTTCTTCAGACTTGCTCCACAGATCTAAGTTGTCATACATCCAACGGAACACACCGTCCATTTCTTCTGCTTCTGCTTGCTCGCATAACAGTTTACGTGCTTCACGAATCTTGCCAGCTTTGAAAAGCCCAACACAATCTAGTTTCCAATCTCCTACTGCGCCATCTTCAGTTTTGGGACTTCGCAGTTCATTAGTTTCGGTAGTGTTTTGTTGTACAAGATTTAAACATTTGCGTAGATCTGGGTATGTAGCACGAACATAGTTATCTAAAGTATCTAGATTAAATTGAACATTCTCTGTAACCAACACTGTGGCTACACGTGCTGTAAACTCTGTATGATCTGCTTTGTTAACATGTATAGTTTGACAACGACTGTGTATTGGTGGTAAAATTTTATTTGGATAGTTACAGGTTAGGATAAAACGAACTGTGTCGCTGTATTCTTCCATTAGATTACGCAGTGCTGGTTGTACACTTACAGGGTTCATGTAGTCTGCTTCGTCAATCAACACAACTTTAAAATTGCCAAATGGCATGGTTTGACAGAAATTAATTAACTTGTCTACCCACTCTACCTTACGTGCTTCTTTAGAACCGTTGGCAAATAGTACATCATACTCATCTACACCCAGTTCATTGATCAACATACGTGCTAAGGTTGTTTTACCTGTGCCTGGACCACCATGTAACAGTAAGTGCGGTATCATTCCTGCTCGAATCCAAGATTGAACCTGTTCCTTCATTGAATCGTCTTGGAACACATACCCATCGACTGTTTTAGGTCTATACTTTTCTACCCATAATTGTTTCATTGATTATTTCTCTTAAGTAGTTGAATTAAACGTTCTTGCTCCCACTCTTTTTCCTGCTGTGGGAATTCAGGTAAGTCTTGATATAAGTCTTCAATTAAACATTTTAACAGATACAGTCGACGTTTGCAAGTACATTGAGTAAATCCGTCAGTATAGGCATTGCCAGCAACAGCGGCCAATCTGCGTATTTCTTTGGCCGCTTCTATGCTGTCTGTTTCGTCGGGTATGCTTGGTATTAAATCGCTGGAGTCTATCAATTATAAACTGTTGCCAATGATTTCGTCCTGCATGGGCTCATCACTAACCAGTAGAATATCTTTGTTGTCAATTCTACGTATGACTTTTTCGCCATGAGGATCTTCAATCTCAACACCTCTGGTCCAACGTCCGTGACTAACACAAACATATTGTCCTGGACGAATTTCTTGCTGTTTTGGTCCAACTGCATACACACGGCCCCAGCGGGCATGTATACCCTCTAGTTTACCATCACTGCTGGGAACAATGATGCCACCGTGTGTAATTTTTTGATCAAAATTCATATCGCACACTAGAATTTGGTCATGTAGTGCGCGAATACTTTTTATCTTACGAGGTTCAAATACAGTAGCCATGTTAGTCCTTAGATACGTTGTACACCAGCGGGTTTATTACTGCCCATTAATGGTTTAGGATCTAAAAGTTCAGTTTTTACTTCAGTTTCACTGGCCACAGACTCTGCAAAACTACCACGTGGTTTTACATAGTTTGAACTTTCTGCTACAGGAGTATCTTCAGCAGTTGGTGTAACTAATGCACCAGTTGGTGGTAGACTTGTTGCAATACTGTCAGCGACAGGTGTGTCGTTGTCAGCTACTGGGGTATTTAACTTGTAGTATTCTTGTTGGATCTGCGCACGGGTTTTAATAATCTTACCGCCTGGACCTAATTGATCACCTCTGGCGTTAGTCTTAGTATTACCGATAGCAATAGTAGTTTCGTTAGCAAGGCGCAGTCTATCAATATCGATAGCGTTGCCCATTGCTGTTTTTCTTACGTTCGCCATAGTTTATTTCTCCTATTATATGCGTATTTATTTGAGGAATTCTTCGATGTCTAAATTATAGTAGATTGAATTAATTTTATGTACCCCTAACAAAAACAGTACATAACTAGACACACTACTACCACGACCAACACCCCAAACAATATTATGTTTACGTAGGGTGTCTACTAGATATTTTAAGTAACGCAATAAATCAAACAAGTCACGTTCTTGAAATAGCAGTAATTCTTGACCCACACGCTGTAACTCATGATCACTATTACATAGCTCTAAAACATACGCAGCGATGTCTAATTGTTGGTATTCTTCTGGCATGCGCCAACGACTCTGCCAACGTTGATCAAACTCTTCAATACTGTCAGCTAGTGTAACATATCCAAATAAATTTGGCATTTCTGCATGTAATTCACTGCGACTTTTGTTGAATTCTTGTGGATCTTCCACCTGAAATAGACTCAAATCCAAGTCCGGATTCTTGTACAGTAGCTCACATAGTTCGTCGCTAGTTGTAAAAGTTCTGCCGTAACGGTCGTATTTCAAACGGTTAAATCCTTTGCGCTGTCGTCATCTTTGCCAAGTCTACCAGTTTTTTGAGCCTGATCTAACATTATTTTATTTCTACGTTCTACTTCCATAGCGTAGTCTTGCAGTATCAGCTGTAGCTGACCAACCATATCATAACTACCAAAACGGTAGGATTGACTTAGTCTATTCATAAGTTCACTGCGTTTGTTGTGTAGATCTTCGTCTGTTAACGTTGTTAGATCGGGTGTAAGCGGGTGCATTACAAGTCTCCTTGTTGCCTATTCTCACTGTAATAGGGATCAAACTCTCCACCAGGGTACCGTGCTTTGAGCTTGTTTACATTTTCTAGTATAACATCATTAGGATCTAAATTCAATGCTCTGCAGGCATTAACCCAATACCACATAATATCACCTAGTTCTCGTTTCATGTGAAACAGACTTTCTTCGTTAAGCGGTTTGCCTTGAAACAAGATCTTTTTAGGAATCTCAGCGAACTCGCCTGTTTCAGCAGATAAACCAATTACTGCTGTGAGTAACAGACTAAAATTAACATCTGAATTGGATTTAAGATACTGTAGTTGACTAATGAATTGACCGCAGTAATTTGACTCTGATGATGTAACTGCTTCAACAAATTCTTGATACTTGTTTAAATCGATTTGCATAAAAGAAAACTCCTTATAGCTATACTATACAGTAAAGACCATAAGGAGTCAACGAATTTTGGTTATAAATTAATAGGGTTGGTAAAGAGGTAATACAACTACTCTAGAACCGCTGTCCCAAGTACTGAATTCGTACAAGCGAATATTGCCACTGTCTAACGTACTAAAACTAATAGTTCTAGTTGTTACGTTGGCATTGGCTAGTTTGTTAATACCAGTTGAAACTTCACTAGGTAAAGTTAATCTTGCGTTGGTATTAGCTACTAGAACTTCTAAACGTAGTTTAGTATATAAGTTACTGTCTGGCCAACCAGTAAAACTTAAGGTTAAGTTCTCACTTAAGAATAAACGTTGATGATTACCGTCTTCCCAGTTGATAGTAGGTGTAGATGTACTTGGCACCGTATTGGCTGTTTTTTCTACAGTTTTAGATAACTGTGCCTCACTAAACAACTCGTAGTTTAGGCTGTTATCAGTGGTCGTTTGACCAACTGAACTCAATGGCGCTTTAAGAACAGCATTAAGCTGTAGATCTTCCAACTCATCTAAAGCAAACTGTAGGTTGTTCTTAATGTTAGTAAAGTTACTTCGGAAACCCTGTGAGTCATTATCCTGCCCTGCAATAGGGTAGGTACCGTCGATGTTATTTGGGTTAATGCTGCTCATTATGTAAATACTCCAGTTTTAGCAAATTTAATGTATTTATCTCCAGATTGAGGAGTTGTGTATTGATCTCGATTACTAATAAATCGTGTACCGTTGCCGTCAAACGTAGTACCAACAATGTCAATTTGTTCTGGCACGATACTGTAATTAGGGATTAGGTTACCTGGTTTCTCCCTTGAATCATAGAATATATGTGTACGTCCGTAACGATATCCATTGCGAACAAACAAGCGATCAAAGAACTCAACAGTCTGCACAAAGGTCAGTGTTACGATGTTACCTTCGCTAATGTTAATCCGCCATATACCTATACGTTGATTTGGTACAGTAGGATCTAAATTATTTTCATTGTAACCTGGCACGTAATCAGACTGGTCCCAAAGTATATCGTCTGTTAAAGTTTCTGTTCCTCGATCGTGATCCCAAGGATCGCTACCACTCCACAGAGTAATAACATTACTCCACCCTTGATTGTATATGTCGAGTACACTGGCACTGGTTCTAAATTCTTGTTGGGCAAACACAATAGTTTGACCATCTTCAAAATTAGTAATACTGTCCATACCACCTAAAGCGTTGATGCTTTCTACGCTTCTATTGTTGATATTCTCAAAAGGTATGCTCACTGCATAGTCAATGGTACCTATGTCATTGTAAATGCTGGTAGCAGATCTTGGAGGATATCTATCAAAGGTAGTCTCAGTACCACCAACAAAACTATTAGCAGTGACATTGTAGTTTTCGCTGTAAATATTGTCTAACTGATATCGATCAACTGTAAAGTCTAAACTGTTAAAATTGTAATTCTGTTGACTTAATCGCCACGCGATTGATTCACTATATCCTGGTTTAGTATACGCTAATACTACAGCACGAGTAAATCCTAAAATAGTACCATTGCGTTGTAGACTGGTCATCCAGTCTGGCAGTGCGCCTTTGTTAGCATATCCTAAAGTATTAACAATTTTATTCTGCATGTTACTAAATGCGTTAGGATAAGCAATTCTATAGCTGTTGCCTAATGTATCATAATACGGATTAGCTAGTTCGTTGGTAAGATTAATAGTATCAATAGGTCCAAAAGAACCAGCGGCATTCGACACTGTGTTATCATCTTTAATTTCTACATAGACAACTTCATATTTAATGTGTTCTTCAGTCAGCTGTGTACCTGTAGGAATTGATGCGCTAGGTTGATATCCACTAGAAAGATCGTTTGGTACAAATCCAATATCATCTTGGAACGTGCCAATTACCATACCGTTGCCAATTTCTGCTACGTCATAGGCAGTACTGCGAGCTACTGCGGTTTTAATTGGGCCAAAGGTGATTCTTTTACCGTAGTGATTAGTTGCTACAGCATTAGCATACTCGCTTAGTAGGCTAGGATCTATACCAGCCAAAAACAGAGCACGGATATCAGAGGTAACCCCAAACCAAGGATCTTCTACCCTGTAGATTGACTCTAATGGAAATATGTTTTGATCTTGTACTATGTTCAAGTACTGTGCTCGTTGTTCGGAACTTAACAGAGCTTTTAAATATAAATTTTCGTAAGGCTCTGTATTACGTTCTAATACACGGATAGTAAACATTCGGGTAGCACTAACACTACCGTCATAGGTATATGCTGTGACTGAAAAATCGTAGGTATCATCAAATGTAGTAGTACCACCATCTATAGTGGTAGCACTTTGATCAAGGCTGAACAACTGAAAACTTACCCTGCCTGATATTAATCCGTTACTAAGAAGTGTTAGTCCCTGAGGTAACCGTTTAAATTGATTAGGTGTTAGGGTATAATATAGTGTTTTGTTTTTACTGCTGATAGCCTGCAAATATAGATCACTTACGGCACCGTTTTCTATAGTACCAAGATTAGCTGGAGTTAACCATGTAACTGTGTTATCTAAATCACCTAATACTGTAAGAGTAAAGATGCGACTGGTTGAATAGCTAGGAAAATCTCGTTTGTAAACGTTAATTTCAAATTCATATTCGGTACTATTGTCTGTTAAGTCAGGCAAATATCCAGTGATCCATCCAGAATTTAGATCAATTACACTAGTTTGTCCTGGTAGTAAATTCAAAGGTAAGATCAAAATACCTTGGTCAAACTTGCCACCATCATACCCAACTGCCGCAGGCGGAGTCGTTTGATCAATTGGTGCCGCATCGATCGTTACACCAACACTTAAGAATGCGTCGGGTCTAGCACCAGTGCTAACACCTGCAATATTTGCGATGCCTGTTGGAGCGACCGTACCCAACACAAAGGTATTACTGTTAACATATTCACCAGAAACGTTAGTATAATACGTGGTATTCACAGGATAGGCATTAGCTGTTACACCATTTATACTAACGTTACTACCATTACTAGTAAAGGTACCTGCTAAGTGAATGACACTTACAGAATTTTCGTAATAGGCATTTGCTGTTACAACTGCATTAGCACTGCCTTGTGTAATGTATTGACCAATGTTAGCTATAACTAAGTTACCACCGAATGTAATAGTACCATAAGTAGAACTTATGTTGCTAATTAACGCATTAGCACCACTGATAGCCTGAGTTATATATTCTCCTACATTACCTGCAATCACACTAGAACCAGATAATCTTATAGTGTTGAAATTAGTTACATTTGCACTGTGCCATAGAGTTTCATTTGTGGATGGACTAGTGTATAAAACTTGTATCCTATTACCAGCTTTTAAAGCTGGAGAGTTAGGACTAGCAATATTTGACAAGGCAATGTACACATTACCGTCATCAACAATTTGATTTACGTATGTAATAGTGTCATCTTCGTGTTCATCAAATGCGCCACTGCTGATAGCGGGCATATTATATTGTAGTACGTCATCGTCTAGATCAATCGCTTCAATTTTTAAACTAAAGTATGCGCCCTGACGTTCTGGAATAAACTGTACTTGATCAGTTAAAATAATAGGAAAGTGTTTTGGTAGTGTGTTGTTGTTTACGCGACCCTCGTCAGCATACAGCAAGGTAGTGTCTGCTGTTAGTCCTGATCGTGGAAACACATCTATCACATAGGTACTAGCATCAGTTTTTGCACCATCAGTCACTTCGATAGTAAAGTTAAATATTTTTCGGCTAGCACCAATATAGTAATCCCAACCTCTTAGATCCCATGGAGTTTCGTCCCAATCAGGATCATTAAACGGACCCACAGTTGGAATAGTTTCAATATATCCGCTAATCAACCCGTCGGAAGATAAACTTAGCCCAGGAGGTAGTTCACCACTTTTGAGTATCCAAGTCAGAGTATCTTCTCTAATAAATTCTAAGGCTTCTAGTTGTATATCAACAGTGTCGCCATCATAAAATAATCCAAGATCCACATTTCGTGGGGTTATGATAGGTGGTGCTACGTTGGTGATTGTCAACTCAAACGTGCGGTCTGCTATGTTTCCTGATGTGGTATTAGTTGCACGAACAGTAAAAGAATATGTTTGATTAGTATCAGGTCCGGCAACATTAATTGGTATACCTTGCAGTCTACCAGATGTTACGACCTGTATGCCTGGCGGAAGTGTACCTGAAATTCTACTGAAAGATAATGTGCCAGCACTAGGGTCATAGGCGTCCAGTGTAAATTGATAGTACTCTAAACAAGGTACTATACCAAGATTTCCAGCTGGGGTTATCCACTTAGGTGATGCCATTGTTTATCCTATTACCATGCTACTAAATTAGCACGTTTCCATGTGTTTGTTGCTACACATACATATAAGTAGTTGCTGTCCCAGGTAATTTGACCTGTGGCTCCGGTACTGTTGGCCAGTGCCGGAACATTGGTACTAGATATACCAAGTTTGTTTGTAACTACTACATTAGGAGCACTGAATCCAACTAGGCCTATATTACTAAAGTTGTTGTTTACAGAGATGAAAGCATCTCTAAGGGTAGCACCAGTACCGTCGTTGGCACTAGATCCTACGTTGACATTGGCAAAATTTCTGGTTGTAATGGTCATAATCGCTCTCTAAATACTTTAAGTATTTATGCAGAGCGACTAAATGATTTTTGGGATTATACTGAGAAACTGCTACCGCAACCGCAAGTGGTTGTGGCCTGAGGATTTTTGATAGAAAATTGGCTACCGCTTAGGCTTTCTGTATAGTCAATCTCAGCACCTTGCAGGTATTGACTGCTCATACTGTCAACTAACAGATGCACACCGTCAAACTCTAGATCAAAGTCATCTTCGTTCTGAGATTCGTCAAAGGTAAACCCATACTGAAATCCTGAACACCCACCACCTTGTACAAACATACGCAGTTTTAAATCAGGGTTATTTTCTTCAGCAAGTAGTTCTTTGATCTTAGCTACTGCACCTGGATTCATTGTTACCATAGTTATTTCCTATAAACGATACGAGCTTTGGATAGGTCATAGGGTGTCATTTCTACTTCTACAGTGTCACCCATGATAATTTTAATAGTGTGCATGCGCATTTTACCACCGATGTAGGCTACAACTTGATGTCCGTTTTCTAATGTTACACGGAACATACTGTTGCCTAGCACTTCATTTACTGTTCCTGTGAACTTTAGTACGTCTTCTTTTGCCAATTGATGTCCTCTAAATAGTTATTTAACCTATTCTTCATCGTTGCGACTTAAACTGGCCCAGGCGAGCCATTCTTTAAAAGCCTTGTATACTTGCTCTGCTTCCTTGGCATCTGCTTCAACTTTAACGCCACGAACGTAGAAACCATCTTTTTCTACACGCAACATTTCTTCACCGCCGCCTGTTAACACTATGTCATCGTGCTTGGGTTCTTGTGGGTAAATCCAATCACCATCAGAAAGACTAATAGTGTATGCGCTGTCATCAGCTACCCCATAGTCGCTTAGATCTATAGTAATATCGCCTACGCTAAACGTGTCATTGTTCATGGTTTGATTATATTCATCTAACCAAATTTCGTAATCTTTCTTTTCGTCGCCCATGGCCTACCACTTTTTGTAGTTGCCCTTGCCGGGTATAGTGTTACGCACACCACCCACAGGGTCTTCAACGTCACCATAACGTCGAGGTATAACGTGTATATGAGGCCACATCACAGTCTGCCCAGCGGCTTCACCAATATTCATTCCAATGTTAAAACCGTCCCACACTCCAATAGCAACCTGATGTCGACCAATACATACAGCGTATTTAAATGCTTCTGCCTGGCAGGCAAACGTGTCGTATTTTGGTACTACAAGTATGTGTCCTTCTGTTACAGGGTACTTGTCCTTGTAAACTGCTATATTGTCATCTTCTGAAATTTTATCCTTCCAGGGGATATCTTTATATTCCATTAATCTACCTTTTTCCACGGTCCGCTATTACCTGCCCATTCTTGTACTTCATAACTTCTAAGCATTAACCAATTATAAACAGGATATAGTCGAGCCATACAATCAAACCAATTCATTGGCTTAGACACTAAGTCACCTAATCCATATAGCGTCCAAGTTAAAATATATCCTATAATTTTACGCATTATGATTTTCTGTGTGATGCTTATTAAATTGCCAATCGTAATTAGCACAGCCTTGTAACATTAAAACTAATAGAGCTATTAATAACTTTTTCACTATCCCCTCCGCATCTTGCTAACATCAACAGCATCTTCTGCTCTAAACACAGGAATACCGTTTGACTTGTGTAGTTGCCCAATGCCAATCATAGCATCCCCTGTGTAGACTTTATCTGCTGGACGTGCAGCTAGCCCGCGACCCGTGTCAACACTAGGAATACTGTCAGTGAGACGACGAGGATCAATGCGACTTCTCCAATCATTGCGATAAGGAACCACGTCTTTAGTGCTGCCTTTTGCGCGACTGTTAGGCTTTGCCACCACTGTTTTAACATCATATTTCTCCAAAAGTTGTTGCCAAGATTCTGCGTTGCGACGAGCCATATTAGCCTGAGCCGCTGTACGATGTTTCTGCTTACCTTTCTTTTTGCCTGTAGTACTATACATAGGCGGAAGTAAGTGCATGGTCATTATTGTGCGCCTTTCACGTTAACACTAACCACAGTGGCATTACCACTGTCACCTCTAATTATAAACTCTTTGTTGGGATAACGCAACTTTGCATTAGTCCACATTTGTTCTTCTGTGTCAGCTTGCGTAATAAAGTTATGAGTAAGTCCATCATACATATAGCAGATGTTGTCTACTTTCTCAACATAAACAAGTTTGATACTAGTCTTAAGTTTTTCTACAGTTTCTTTAGTGCCTAGTTCTTTGCGCAGATGTTTGACTAACCCTATTAAAAATAAAGTAGTAGCAACGGTACAAATAACAGCATAGACAACAAGTAAGTTAAACAAAATTGACATAATCTGCTCCTGTGTTAACATTATTTAACAACATTATAGCACAATTTTACCAAAATGTCAATGGTTAAGTAGGGCCATTAGATGCTGTTTTGGGCAGTGAAAATGGTATCTAATCCACAGAGGAAACATGGCCATAATAGTATAATCCCACTGGTCACGTGGTAGGTTACGACAATAGTCTGCTAGTCTGGCATTCTGCTCCGGACCACGTGCGTCCACTACTGTATCACTTTTCTGCTGTTTCTTGCTCATACAACAAGGCTTCTAAGGTTTTGTAGTGTTCGTAGGCTTGACGCAAGTTGTCATACTTGCTGTGTAATTCTGGATTGATCTGCAGGATACTGAGCCTATCGTTAATGGCCTTAAGCGTGTCGCTTAGTTTAATGCCATTTATTACAAGATCAGCACCTTCACCTTCTAGGTGTAGTTCACCTTTGGCGGTCATTTTAGTATTATTACTCCAGGTAGCATTAGCGGAAACCATGGTGCCTCCTGCTCCTCCAGCAATGGTCAACACCTGTCCCGAGCCAGCACCGCCACCGCCACCAATGGTTACATTACTGTATCCTGGATATGCTACAGCCATTATTCGTCGTCCTCACTGTCATCACTGTCTTCACGTGACTCACCTTCGTAGACTTCTTCATCACCCACAATGATCCATTTAGCATCGCCCCACTTACCGGTGGTATCCATGTTGTAGTTGTCAATATCTTCACCATCATACAAGACACCTGTGACCATTTCCCAACCATCAAAATCACCGTAGGTTACAGTAAGTTTACTAGGGTCAAATGGTGCTTTCAAGTTAAAGTCATTGCCAAACAAGCAACCTTTTTCTCCTTGTGCGCCATAAAATACCACAGTGCCTGATTCTTGCTCGCTAATATACACTTCTTCGGAGCATTCAACAGTAACACCTGCGGCTTCTAGTGCATCAATGCTGAGTTCACACGACCAAACTTCGTCACCATTTTCGTCATAGACTGTGATAGTATTACCACTGTCAAAATCAGCACCGCTTTGGTGTGCTAGGTTATCGCAGTCATATGGTGCACCTGGTTCAAACGGACGCATCTCTGGTGGAACAAATTCCCACTTTTCATCATCCCAATCTGTGGCATATTCACTAATGTCAATCTTATGTTCTTTAAAAAAGTCATAGATCTTACGGTCAACACTACCAAAGTAAACTTCGCCACCATAACGACCAATTTCAATCTTATAGTCACGTGGTGTAAACTTTAGTGTTTCCATCAACTGCTCTTTCTGCTTCTTAGTTGCCATATGTCCTCCGTTTAATAAATTGTACGATCATGCCAATGTGTAGTCAGCTGTTCTCTTTCCGCTAGATCAACACGATAAAGTGCCCAATTAATTTGATCTATGTCAATACCGTGTGCAGTGTAGCCTTCTTCTAACATTTGAATATAACCGTTACTTGGGTAATTTAGCTGTTCAAACGGGTACATTAAATAGGTCATTGCTCGAATGATCAAACCATTGTGTTTGACTAATATTTGTTTCTTATCATAGAAAGTAGGATAACCTTCTAGTCGATCCAAGGCCTGTTCACAAGGGTCAGTAATATCCCATAATACACCATCAGTGTGTATACCAAGTGCAGGTACTACAGTAGCAAAGGTCTTAAACTCAAACTGATGATTAAGGGCCTGTGCGGCACCCAAACTACGTGCGCCTGGGCAACGTCGAGCCATTTCTGTTAAGTTTGTGTTCATACCATATGCGAAATATTTCATAGTTTAATGTTAGTTCCTTTTGCTTGTGTATAAAATATATGTTTGCCAATTTTTGTAACTCGTTTACTACCATCGCGCCAATTTGGACGAACGTAGTCTGCATGATAATACAATGCTTTGTCTAGTTGTTTTACAGTCAGTCCGTCTAACACTGCTCGAGCAGCGGTCCTGCTTTCACTCCAAGTACGGCCTTTTAAACTTACCCAAGCACGACGTTTAACTCTGGTCCAACTAAATTGATCTTTGCTGTAAACAACATCACAGATGCTACGACCCCAACGGTGTGTACGTACTCGGTTTACAGTGATAACACCTACTGCTAGCTTACCTGCCATGTCTTCAACACCAGCTTCCCAATAGATATTACGAGCCAAACACTCAACATCACGGTCTGTGTATTTGATGCTTATTGGGTTATGTGCTAGAACTATCTGTTTAATCTCTTCTACTTCTTCACGTATTTCTTCTACTTGTGTTTCTACCGTAGAAATACGGGTGTTTTCACTATCAAACATGTGATATGCTACATTGCCTAAAAAAACTGCTGTGCCAATTGCCAAGTAAGTTTTAGTAGATGCCATAATAGTCTGCCATGTTGTTATTAATAACAAACATTATACTATCAAAAGGTTAAAAAGTCAAGAGAAAACTGCTAAATACAATAAATTAAAGGATTTTAAAATGTCTAAAAGCATTAGAGTTACAATGACACGCCCATCTACATCAACCATATGGCCGTTTGATCTTTTTCCTTGGGTTAACACCTTAGATGAAAATTACTTTACTTTTGAAAATCTAGGAGTTGAATCTTGGATAGTAGGCAACGAGGATGCAGACTTAACTTTGGTAGTTGATCATGTGTTTGGTTCAATTGAGTCGTTTGACACTAATAAAGATACAATTTATACAATGATTCCTATGTGGTGTAACTCGTACGTTCGAGCAGATTCAGAAAGTTACTGCACTGACAATGGCATCAATATCACCGTTGAAGAAATAGACAATCCTGATCTATCCAACTCTATTAAAATTTTAGTTACTCATAAAAATATTAGAACCTACGAAGCACTGCGAACTGCACTATAACAGCCGCAAAAAAGCCCGCACTGTGCGGGCTTTTTTATCACTACAATTTCAGCTAATATTACTCAGCGAATTTAATAGCACGTGAACCTTTGATGTCACGAGCAACCATGCGATATGCTGTGTTGCCTTTAGAGTTTACTTCTGTGTAAACTACTAGACCAGCGTCACGTAATTCTGAAATACGTGCTGATAGCTTCTCAATACCGTAGTTTGCACGAGCTTGGTCAACTGACAATGTGCGACCAGTACCGCGTAAGTATTTCTCTAAAAATGCCTTTTGATTCTTAACTTTAGCTAAATTTGCCATTGTGTACTTCTCCGTTTAATTAAAAAGAAATGCTTGTATTCCTAAGCATGAGCATATATTATATACTCATATTATACTGATGTCAACCTATTTTTAACCAAAATTTAACTTAAATTGATCACGGAATTCTTGAGAATTCAACCATTGGGCGTTTCGTTCAATTCTTGGCCGTAGTTGTTTGGTTACTTCATACAAATTCATTTTTTCTAAAGCGTCAAGTTGTTGTATTGCCATTTCAATTCTTAATCTAGTGTCACTAATTAGATCATAGCCGTGATCTATTACATCATCGTATACATCAAATCCTATGTCTCTTAAGAATTGTACTGCTCCCACAGTTGCTATGACTACAAATAGTTGATGCGCCCTAATTGGTTTAAAAATTTTTTCACTAGTAATTGCTAATACTTCTGACGCAGCTGTTTCATTCACTAGATTTACATAAGCGTCCTGAAACGCTGGGTGGCTAATGTGAACGTCTAAATTGTCTGCATGATCAGAGTCGTTATATACTACCAGATCGGGTAACTTACTATATTCAATCAAATCTTGATCAGTTAACTGAAACGAATTTAAAAAATCAAATTTAGCCTTGCGTATACCAAAAGTAAAAATCATTTGGTTAAAATATGGACGTTTAGCTAATTGCATATACGCATACTTGCGATGACTCCAATCATTACCGTTTAAACTACTTAAATTGTAATTTCTTTGTAACTTACATTCTTCTATAGGTTGTAAGCTAGACCAATAAGCCCAATACGGAAAAAACGAAGTTCTTTCTGGCAATGGTTTTTTATATAAATTAAAATTTCCAAATACGCAATAATGTGGAACAGGTTGATATAAATTGTTTATAGTATTAATGTGATCAAACTGCATGGGATTTGAAGCAAGATCCCATATAACATAAGAAATATCTGATTTTTCTATAATAGGCACAGCTACATTGTTCCACCATTCAACGAACCCAACTGGTAGCGTAGCATTAAAAATTACCAAACTATTATCAGGTACAACCTTAAGATATAATGACTCAATGAGATTGTCTCCCAAAGGGATCATTCGATAATTTATTCTGTCATCAGAGTCTAAGTAATAGATCATACTACAACAGGCATACCCAAGTCTAAACGCAGTTCAAGCACACTGTCTACTCTAAAACTACGCCACTCTTGTTTGTCCAAACACCATGCACTAACCACAGATTCATTGGTCTTTTTGGACCGTTCTGTTTTTGGTTCAATTTTAGGTACTATATCCTCGCGCAGAGTGCAGGGCATCTCACGTATTTCACCATTGACTTTAGTAAACTTTACTACGCATTTGTTTGCCTGTAGTGCTTCGATAATTTCATTACGTGTTAAAATCATAAGGTTCCTTTCTTTTGCCAGTGTAAATGCGTCTGCACCCCATCCTAGTAACATCTTTACCTCTCAATTTGAGCGTTAGCCCACCAGTGTTCGCGGGCAGGTTTAAAAGTTTGTATAAACAGTACAGCATCGCGGTCATTATCAAACTCTAAAGTGCGATGGTATCCGTTAGCTGTTAATTGATAACACTGACCGTGCTGATCAGTCCACTCAGCTAACACACGTTTAAATTCAGCATTGGTCATGCCTTGTACTATACCGCCACCGCCACTTAAGATTCTAAACGTGATTTTAATCTTGCTTGCCTTTTAATATTTCAAGTGTAATTTCTTTAGCACGTTGGTCAAGTACCTTGCGTTCTAAGACATCCACTGAACGTAATAGATCCTCTAGTGCGTCTACGATAACTTCACGTCCCTCGTCTGTGTAATGACTGTATTCACGCCCAACTGGGCTCGATCGCCATAGTTTAGGATTGTTAACGAATTCTTTCAAAAATCCGTAGACTTTATCCTTGTCTGCTTCTTGTGCTAGTTTATAATTTTTCGCCAACTTCAAACCCCCTAAAATGCAAGAAGCGAGGAAAACGCAACGAGTAAGAACCGTCTTGATTTTGCGTAACAGCATCTGCACGTACTTCTACAATCTGTCCAATAAGAGCACTACGATTGCTCCAAAACTCACTACGATCACCATCTGTGAAACCGCTACCAACATTGACAGTAATCTGTCTTCCATCGTCGACTCCCGTGCAAACAAGGGCGCCAAGTCTTCCTTGATTCCGTCCAGTACCTTCTTCAACATCTACAACCTCCAAACTAACTTCAATAAATGGTTTTAGTTTTAACCAATTAACTGTGCGTTTACACTGATAAACTGCTTCTGGATCTTTGATCATGATACCTTCGTATCCACCCGCAATAGCACGTTGATTAATGCCTTTAAACTGTGCCTGTCCTTCTGCTGTATCTAAGTCTACTAGCTCTTGCCCAACCACAGTAACATTAGGCATATGATCCTTAAACTGATTATACCATGCGTGTAGACTATAGCTACGATCAACCTGACGGTGCTCTCCCTTGCCAGATTGAAATTCACGCAGAGTAAGTATGTCAAACAAGTTTAGCACAGCATCTTGACTTTGTACATCACTTTTGCGATGCACTTGTTTCATAAGATCCTGAAAACTAGCACTCATAATCTCGCCGTCTAGTACCACAGGTTCAGCAAAGAAAATACTGTGTTTGCTTAGTTGTTGCTCAACTAATGGAAAATTGTCTAGTTGTTTACCATTGCGACTAAAAAGGTTAACAGTGCCAGTTGGATAGACAATAGCAATGACACGGACCCCATCAAGTTTGACTTCAATGAGTCGCTTTCCAGTAACTTTAGTTTCATGATTTGCACTATCATGAGCAAGTTGACAAGTAAACACAGGAATAGCGTAATTTTTAGCATTGGCGTTCTCTACTACTTTGTTAATAGTTTTTTCACTTACACCACAGCGTAGGTCTTTAATTAAGATACGACGGTACCAAAGATTCCACTGCTCTTGTGTGGCATTCAAACGTGCATGGGCAATAGCTACCTGTGCGTCATTGCCTGTTAGTTGCCTACTGGCTAGTGCAGATGCTAGTTGTTTAAATGCAGTCCATGAAAGTCCATTGCCGCTGTCAGTTTTTTCTGCAACCTGCTTCACACCAAATGTAATCATTGGATCTAGTGCGAGACGACAACCTTCAAAGAATTCGTCGTTTTTATCTTGTACTTGAACTTCAATGATTTGCTCTTTGTTGGTACGCTGACTATGAATTTCTAGTGCGCTAATAACTTGCCAAGGACTGTCCATTAGATGCCTTTCTAATTAATATAAAACAAATTATACACTAATTTTGGTTAAATGTCAAGAACTTTATAGTCGTTCTGGACCCATAAAAGGAATATCAGTTCCATACTTGAACGTGTTAATCCAATCAACTGTTGACTGTTTGATTGGTAGGTTGGGGAAAATTGACGTTACATATTGCAGAGCTTCTTTTGGGTCAGGATGGGGATCTCGTATCAGACTGGCTTCATTGATCCAAGCACCAAAGTCTGATGATTTAAGTTGCCAATGTTGATTATTGAATACAACTTCGTAGACACTTGGGAGGATGCAGTCTAGCACGTCTTTGTACACTACTGTAACGTCATGATATTGTAAATACTTGTCGGATATGTGTTCTAAAGAATCTATAGGAATCATTGACATCATGCGATAGTTTACACCCCAAGTATCTAATAGCTGTTTAGCAGCTGAAATAAATGCTAGGTCTCTTATGAGGTATCCACGCTCGCAGGCATACTCTTTTACAAAATCTTTATCGTATACATTTTGCCAATAGATATTACCGTTGCCAATCCAACCACCAAGACGTTCTACGTACCGGTCTTCTCGGGTTATGCTGGTCCACATGATCATAACAGTATCGTTAGAAGTAAATTTGTTACGTTGGTGAGCTTCTACTAGGCTATTAAAGATATAATGATTGCCTGAACCACCTCGAGCCCAATTTTGATATTCTGCAAATTGATTGCCTACGATATCTGCCCAAGTAGGGCGGCTGTTGTTTATAGTAAAACTACAGCCAAATGCAAAAAATCTGCCGTTAAGATTAAACTCTTCCAACTACCACCTCGATCGTTTTTATGCTATCGTCAGCAATATCTTCAAGTGCTTTACCAATAATACAGCCTGGTTGATACTTGGTCATGTCTAGGCGTTCTGCAGCACCTTGTACAGAACTAGTCACTAGTCGGTCACCTTTGCTTACTGGACCTTGTACTTTAGTAGGCACACGCCCTTGTAAGGCAACTTCTACACCATCACATGAGTTATTCATGATGTAAGCCGGGTTAGTAGATACCACACCTGCTACACGCGGATCATGCGATTCAGTGCTGACTGTGACTTCACGCTCACCACCAAATATTAATACTGTTCCTGGTACATATTCACGATCGCTGGTATAGATCTCAGCCAAGTCAGCGTACTGTGCTGAAGTAGCACGAGCAAATACAGTGTTAAATCCAGCACCACTAGCACCAATGTTACCCACACCTGCTGTCCCGCTGTTAACGATCGCTGTGGCATTATTGCCGCTGTTAATGAATATGTCGTTAAAGAATGCGTCCGCTGATGTCATTACAACATTACCAGCAGTGATAGTTAAGTTACCTCGGCCTACTGTACCTACGTTGCCACTGGCCATAATTCTTACGTCATAATCTACGGCTGTAGCACTAGTATTAAAATCAAAATATGGGGTTGATGCAGCACCATCTAGGCGCCCTAAAGTAATACTGCCACCAGCATCAACACCTAATTGTACTCTACCTGTAGCTGCACTTGCTGTAATTGTTCCGTTAGAAGTAACGGTACCGGCGTTCCAAGTACCTGTAGTGATTGTACCAACACCGGTTATACTTGTTTGAGAAGGTGTACGAATAGTACCCCATAGACCAAACGTGCTGGTTACGTTGGCTGCACTTACATTAGCAGTCACACTTAAACTACCTAATGTACCAACACTTGTTATATTAGGTTGACTTGCTGTTAATAAAGTGCCTGTTAAATTTGTAGCATTAACACCACTAGCACCAATATTTCCTGTGTGTGTGGGTAAGTATGCTCCTACTTGGGTATTACCGTAATCTGATATTATACCGGTTAATAAACTACCGTTGCCTGTAAAATAGTCTGCTGAAACATTTCCAGTTACTGCAACACTACTACTAGAGAATGATGCCAGTTCTGAGCCACCTATAGTAACATTTACATATCCACCATTTACATCAACACTGGATGTTCCACCATCTGTTATAGTAGAAAAATCTATAGAAGTCCATGCTATTCCATTGCCGGTGCTGGTTAGGTATTGACCGTTGGTACCTGCACTGCCTGCAGAGTTTAGTAGAGCACCTGACAATCTTAGATTAGCACCAACTACCACATTACCTGTGGCTATTATATTTCCTGCCTGTACTGGACTATAAGTAGCTGACCCAAAGTCTATAGTAGAGGTTGGTACACCTTCTACGTTAGCAAAGAATTTCCAAATACCATCAGTTGCATCTCGAACAATACCAGTGTGTTGATATAGACTGTTTCTTGTAAGACTACCAACAATACCAATGTCTAAAAAGTCTGTAGGATTATTTTCTGCCATATAGATTAGACTGTCATCTATCTGCAGATTATCTACGTTAGTGGTAATTAAATTACCGCTGATTATTAAATTGCCTTGAACAGTTACGTTATTGGTAAATGTAGGATTTAATATGTTAGCTTTGATAGTATAAAGGTCGCTGATACTACCAGCCTGTGCCGCCGCGTTGCTTGTAAGAGTAGCAATAGATCCTGCCTGTGCACCTGCGTTGGCAAATAAGGTTGCTATGTCACCTGCTTGAACAGCTGCATTTGATGTTAATGTAGCTATACTACCCGCCTGCGCACCTGCGTTGGCAAATAAGGTTGCTATGTCACCTGCCTGTGCTGCGGCATTACTGGTTAAGGTTGTTATGTTACCTTGTAATGTTGCTATCGATGCTGACTGAGCACCTGCATTAGCAAATAGTGTAGCTATGTCACCTGCTTGAACAGCTGCATTACTGGTTAGAGTAGCGATTGATCCTGCTTGCGCACCCGCGTTGGCTGTTAGAGTTGAGTTAATAGCATCAACGTAGCCTTTCATTGCTGTGTTAGCTGTTGAAATCGCTGTTGATAATGTGGTAATTACTGAAGTGCCATTTGCATAATTGAGATTATCAGAATTAATATTAGCAGCAGTAAACGTACCAGTCCATGTCAACGGGCCACTACCGGCACGACCTAATGTTTCTGTACCAACATTACCAAAACGTAAGTAACCATTGTTGCCATTCTGCGCACCCATTAATTGAGTGGTGTCAGCAAGATTTACGTCACCCAGCCAAGCATCATCACCAATTCTAATGTTTCTGCCGTTATTGTTGTTGGTTGTATAGACTTGATCAGTCCAAACGTTACCAGTTACACCAATACCGCCCGCAACTTGGAATGTACCTGAAGTAGTACTTGTGCTGGCAATTCCTCCAGAGGCTAAGACTACACCATTACCTGAGTAATAGTATAAACTACCAGCACCACTAAATGAACCACTATTATTAAATTGTACCTGTCCGTCAGACCCGCCAGGAGAGGTATTACCACCACCACCGCCACCAGCGGCTAGGTTGGTACCAACTCCTGTGGATAGTGCTGTGATATCATAGTAACCACCGCGATTTGTACCGCCGCTTTCATAAATTCTCAATCGGTTTTGATATACGTCTATAACAACATTACCTGAAACGGTAGTATTGGTTGCCGCAGGTGCCAGATTAAGTTGACCACCTTCGTCGCCGCTAGATTGTGTAGACCATAATTCTGTTGCGTAGATTCCACCAGTAAATACTGCACCGCTTAGGTTAGCTTTGGTTGTGTTTAGTGTTGCTATACTACCTGATTGAGCTCCTGCGTTAGCAAACAGTGTTGATATGTCGCCTGCTTGAGCAGCTGCATTGGCAGTTAATGTAGCCAGTGATCCTGCTTGAGCACCAGCGTTAGCAGTTAGTGTAGCAAGCGATCCGCTTACTGCACCTAAGTTAGCAAAAATAGTTCCAATGTCACCTGCTTGGGCTGCGGCATTACTAGTCAAGGTTGCTAGACTACCACTGACACTACCTAAATTAGCAAATATAGTTGCGATATTACCTGCTTGAACTGCGGCATTTGCTTGCCAGTTAGAGTTTACAGTTGATATCTGCCCATCAACGTATCCTTTCATAGCAGTGTTAGCTGTGGTAATGTTTGCTTCTGCTGAAGCTATTTGACCTGCTTGAGTGCCTGCGTTGGCGGTTAATGTAGCAAGTGATCCACTCACAGCACCCAAGTTGGCAAATATAGTTGCTATATTACCTGCTTGTACACCTGCATTAGCGAATAGTGTAGCGATATCACCTGCCTGTGCAGCAGCATTACTGGTTAGCGTAGCAATACTTCCTGCTTGTGCTCCAGCATTGGCATATAAGGTAACAATATCACCTGACAGAGCTGATACTGAATTGTTTAACGCACCAATTGATGATTGTTGTGAATTAGCGTTAGCACTAGCGAACCCAATGTATCCGTCAACATAGCCTTTCAATCCAGTATTAGCGTTTAATACTTGACTGTCAACATAGCCTTTCATTGCTGTGTTAGCTGTGGTAATATTACTGTTTACATTGGCTATTTGATTTGTGATAGATACACTTAGGTTGGCATCATTGCCCAATGCAGCGGCTAATTCATTTAAAGTATCTAATGTACTTGGTGCGCCGTTGATTATACTAGTGATCTGACCATCAACATAACCCTTCATTGCTGTGTTGGCAGTAGATATAGAGCTGTTAACTGTTGATATCTGGCCATCAACATAACCTTTCATAGCAGTGTTAGCTGTTACAATCGCGCCTGACTGCGCACCAGCATTGGCAAACAATGTTGCTATATCACCTGCCTGCACAGCGGCATTACTTGTAAGAGTAGCAATTGATCCTGCTTGTGCTCCCGCATTGGCAAATAAGGTTGCTATGTCACCTGCTTGAACAGCTGCATTACTTGTCAGTGTAGCTATCGATCCTGCTTGTGCTCCCGCATTAGCAAATAGTGTAGCTATGTCACCTGCCTGGGCACCTGCGTTAGCTTGCCAAGCACTATTAACAGAACTGATTTGCCCATCTACGTAACCCTTCATGGCTGAATTAGCAGTGGTAATGTTTGCTTCAGCTGATGCTATCTGTCCTGCCTGAGCTCCTGCGTTGGCTGTTAGAGTTGCTAATGATCCGCTTACAGCACCTAAATTAGCAAAGATAGTTGCTATATCGCCCGCTTGCGATGCCGCGTTACTTGTAAGCGTAGCGATCGATCCTGCTTGTGCACCAGCGTTAGCAGTTAAAGTTGACAGAGCTGAATCTATGTTTGTTAGTATAGATTGCCCGTTGGCGTAGGTAAAGTTTGTAGCAATAACGTTACCTGCCCAAACATTGCCAGCAATACCAGCACCCCCAGAAACTCTAAAAGCACCAGTTGTAGTACTTGTACTTGCTGTTGAATCTGTTACCAATGCCGCAGGCATTCTGGTAAAGCCGCCACTGGTACTCATAGTAATATTTGCTCCGATAGGAGTTTCTATATTAAACGGACCAGATGATACTTGTAATCTAACAGTACTTCCGTCGTCTATTAGACGCAGATTGCCAACTCTTATACCTACGGCTCTATTTGTGATTAATAAATTAGCTGTAGCTACGTTTCCAGTTACAATAACATTTTCGTTTACAAAAACACTATTAGAAGCATTTATGTTAGTTGCACCCACGTTAGCTGAATGAGTAGGCAAGTACGAAGTAACATTAGCATTAGAGTAATTTGTGAGGCTAGAAATAATACCTGCTTGTGCACCTGCATTGGCAAATAATGTGGCTATGTCTCCTGCTTGAACAGCGGCATTAGCTGTCAATGTAGCGATCGAACCTGCTTGTGCACCTGCATTAGCAAATAATGTGGCTATGTCACCTGCCTGCACTGCGGCATTTGAGAATAGTGTAGCTATATTACCTGCTTGAACCGCAGCATTGGCTTGCCAGTTAGAGTTAACTGTTGATATTTGTCCATCTACGTAACCCTTCATCGCTGTGTTGGCAGCAGTAATATTTGCCTCAGCACTGGTAATTCTGTTGGTTAATGTAACGCTAAGATTAGCATCATTGCCCAAAGCCGCAGCTAATTCATTTAAAGTGTCAAGGGTTGCCGGAGCACCATTGACTAAGTTAGTGATTTGTCCATCTACATAACCTTTCATTGCTGTGTTAGCAGTGACAATCGCACCTGCTTGTACACCTGCGTTAGCCCATAGGTTGGCTATTTCGCCTGCTTGAGCCGCGGCATTACTGGTCAGTGTAGCAATTGAACCCGCTTGAGCTCCTGCGTTAGCAAATAATGTTGCTAGATCACCGGACTGTGCGCCAGCATTTGCAGTTAAGGTTGCCAATGATCCACTTACACTACCTAGGTTAGCAAATATAGTTGCTATATTGCCCGCTTGAACAGCAGCATTACTTGTGAGAGTAGCTATCGATCCTGCTTGTGCTCCCGCATTAGCAAACAATGTTGCAATATCACCAGACTGTATACCAGCATTGGCTGTTAGAGTTGACAGAGCTGAATCTATATTAACTAATATAGACTGACCATTAGCATAGGTAAAGTTAGTTGCTGTAACATTCCCAACCCAGAGGTTTCCAGCGATACCAACACCGCCTGCTACTTGTAGTGCGCCAGTTGAAGTACTTGTACTTACTGTGTTAGTAAAAATCTTTAAATTACCACCCCAGTCGAGACGCATGTCCTCAACCCAGGTGTTTCTATTAGCGATAAACTGCCAGTTACCGCCGCCAACTTGGAAATATCTAATATTGTTGACATTACCATTATCTTGAAATCTTATAGCAGGGCCACTGCCTTGGGTATCGTTTGTTGCTGTGCGAGAAATCGTTAATTCCGCAGGAACTATATCAGTGCCACCACCTTCAAGATGAAGTTGTTCACTTCCCGGATCTCCCACTATACGAATTCCATTATTTTGGTATACAAGGTTAGCACTGGTTCTGATTAGTCCGCCGGTGCTGACAAAAGGAATTCTATTTGCGGTTAGTGATGTTACTGTTAGGTTGCCTGCTTGAACGTTTGCTGTATTATTAGGTAAAAAGGCCGCAACTTTCGCGTCAGTATATTGAGCTGAAGCAATTTGACTATCAACGTACCCTTTCATCGCAGTATTAGATGTAACAATAGCACCTGCCTGCGCACCTGCGTTAGCAAACAGTGTGGCTATGTCACCTGCTTGCACAGCAGCATTACTTGTAAGTGTAGCAATACTACCTGCTTGTGCACCTGCATTGGCTGTTAGCGTAGCAAGTGATCCACTAACACTACCTAAGTTAGCAAATATGGTCGCTATGTTGCCAGCTTGAACTGCGGCATTAGCCTGCCAGTTAGAGTTGACTGTGGATATCTGCCCATCAACATACCCCTTCATAGCAGAATTAGCTGTGGTAATGTTGCTGTTTACGTTGGCTATTTGATTTGTAATAGTGACACTGAGATTAGCATCGTTGCCTAAAGCTGAGGCTAGCTCATTTAAAGTATCTAAAGTGCTAGGAGCTCCGTTAACTAAACTAGTTATCTGCCCGTCAACGTATCCTTTCATTGCTGTGTTAGCGGTGACAATAGCACCTGCTTGAGCACCTGCATTGGCAAATAAGGTTGCTATGTCACCTGCTTGAGCTGCCGCATTAGCAGTTAATGTAGCCAATGAGCCACTAACACTACCCAAATTAGCAAATATGGTTGCTATATCACCTGCCTGCACTGCGGCATTGGCTGTAAGAGTAGCTATTGATCCTGCTTGAGCACCTGCATTGGCAAATAGAGTTGCGATGTCACCTGCCTGCACTGCGGCATTAGCAGTTAAAGATGCCAGACTTTCAAATTGTAAGTTAGCATTACCACTTACTGTGGCAACTGCGGCATCAACATAACCTTTCATTCCAACGTTAGCAGAAACAATAGCACCAGATTGTATACCTGCGTTTGTGTATAGAGTTGTTATGTCACCTGCTTGCGCAGCCGCGTTGGCAGTTAAACTAGAAATACTTCCGCTTACAGCACCTAAATTAGCAAAGATAGTTGCTATGTCGCCTGACTGAGCAGCGGCATTACTTGTAAGAGTAGCTATTGATCCTGCCTGTGCTCCTGCATTAGCAGTTAGTGTAGCTAGTGATCCACTCACCGCTCCTAAGTTAGCAAAAATAGTTGTAATACTACCAGCTTGTGCTCCTGCGTTAGCAGTTAATGTTGATACTTGTCCGTCTACATATCCTTTTAATCCAGTGTTAGCATTGTCGATAGCACTGGTTAGTGTGGTTATAATGCTGACACCATTAGGAAAATTAAAGTGTGCCGCACGAACGTTACCACTTGCATTAATACTAGGAGGGTTAAAGTCTTCCTGATGACCAAGATTTACAGCAACTCCGCCAGATGTAAATGACCAGCGACCGTTTGAATCTACACTCATACGTTCACTACCAATATAGATAGTGTTTCCGCTAAAATAACCATCACGGAATCGCAAGGTAGGAGTACCTAGATCGTAGGCAACATTGGTTGTAGGAATTAGACTACCGGTAATGTAGACATTAGATAATACACTACCACCACCAATATTACCGTACAAAGTGCCGGCAATGACGTTGCTAGCATTGACGTTTCCTGTATGAGTTGGTAGATATGCTGCAACCTGAGTGTTTCCGTAGCCACCTATATTCGAAAGTTGACTACCATCACCTATAAAATATTTTGCTCTTACATTAGCGTATTCACTTATTACAACGTTAGCATTAGTAGTACCGTTACTAGTAGTAAAGCTGGCTACAAAAGTATTAGCACTTTCATCCCAGAATAATGCAACGTTTGGTAGTGTACCATTGTTGCGATTCATAACGAAACCAATGTCAATATTGGCTACAGTGCTACCGTTGTTTAAAACGATTAATGGATCAGTTACGTTAGTAATAACTGTATTGATCTGACTTGCTCTAGGTCTTGTTAGTGCCATTGTATAAACTCATGTGTTTAGAGTATTTATCAAGAAAATAGGACCCGTAGGTCCTATCATCTTTGTTGCTGTAGCAATTACGCCTGTGTTTCTGAGAACGTGATTTGGAAGTCTCCAGTAGCACCACTAGCAGGAGTAATCGCAGTAACGTTGATAGCAAGTACTTCTGGACCATCTGGGAATATACCACCGCCCGGAATAGCACTAGTACCTACCTGTTTAACTTTGGTCAAGTCCAAGAAACCTGAGTTAGTTGTACTTACTGGAATAGCAAATAGTCGTTCACCGCCTGCAACACCTGCCGCAATAGTTACCACTGTTAGGGTAACATCATTTGTTGGAGTTGTACCACCACCGCCACCAATTGTAGTAGTGTTAATAGCCCATAAGTTACCTGGAAGTGTGATAGTGTCACCTACAGCAAATCCAGAACCTGCCTCATGAACTATAACTAACGTTGTAGCACTAGTAACCGCAGCACTAAATGTGCTAGTCTTCCATACGCTAACGTTGGCTCCTGTACCTGCGGCACTGGTAGTTGTTACCCCTGCGGTTGTGCCAACTTTAGCAAAGTTGATGTAACGAGCCTGAACGTTTGGAGCAGTACCTGTACGTGTAAAGCCACCAGTTACATTTAAAGGAGCTGCAACCACACCACCTGTTGCACTGTCTGTGAAAGTGAACGCTGATGAGAACTGTGTAAAGCTAGGTTGGTTACCTGTTGCTTCTGTATTCAAGTTAGACCATTGTATGCTGCTGGTGTTAATATTAGTTGGATTTAAAATACCCTCAACTAGGAAACGTCCGCCTGTTACGTTAATAAACATTGACTCTAACAGTAATTGCGCACGATTAATTAGGTCGCGATTGCCAATGTCACCAATGATAGTGTTACTTACACTTGGTGCTAGACGCATCAAGAACACAGCTGACTTACTGTCAGTGGTTGCAGGCAACGCCATGTTATTTCTAGAGAACGTAAACGCATAACCACGATCTTGGTCAAAGCCACCGTCCATGATAACTGCTGAACCCCAGTGGTTTAATGACGGGCTACTTGTTGCATCTAACAGTGATATACCTACATTAGCACTATGACTTGTTGCACTACCCATAGTAAACGATTTACTTGACCCATCTTGCCATAAGGTAAATGTAGCGCCTCTGGCACAATTAGTAAACGTATTAGTTCCTGGTGTATGTCCTTGAACTTTAATCACTTCGTTTTCGCACTGTACATAGAACGGAAATTGTACACTAGCGGCTGGAAACTGCGAATCATCATCAATCGTAAATGAAGTTACACTAGCGTTTGCAGATACAGCCAATCTTGCAGTAGGACCTTCGTTATTAGCTGAGTACCGTACAGGTAAGTTACCAGAACGCATATATGCTTCATCGTTTACGTTATTGTTTTGTATACGATGACACATGATATAGTTGCCTAGTGGGCCACGTAGACCGTAGTCTACAAAACCAGCACCGTACCATGTATATTGAATCAGTAACATCTGCATCTTAGTTGGATCTAATACATAACCGCTAGGGCCTGTACCATCAACCTTGTCGATATTAAATTGATTTTGTGGAATTCGTTGATCGATTACACGTGACGCTTTAACACGTGTTTGATTAGAGGTTCCTCGCCATACAGGACTTACTGTCATAGCATTATTATCAATAATGCTGGTCACAGTGTGACTCATACCACGAATAACCACACGGTCATATATCTTAAGTTGTTCTAAGAAACGGCATGTACCGTCACCTGTTACATAGTTACTACCCACTTCAACGCTTAGAGTACCAGCTAGTTGGAATGTAGCTGAACGTAATACTACATTGATGTTAACACCATTGTTTTCCCAGAATGCGCCGTTTTGTTCGTCAAAAATACCAGCACGTACAGCACCACCATGCCAACCTACTAGTTCAAGTTTAGGCTGTTGATCTAAAACAGCCAAAGCTGAACCTAATGTAGTATTTAGGGGTACAGAGAATGTGCTATCACTAACAATAGTACTAACACGGTAAAATCCGTTGTAGCCTGATGTAGCAACGCCGCTTAGACGAACATTAGCACCAATTTGTAAGTAGTGTTCAACTTCAGTAGTAATGCTAATTGTATTACCACTAACTGCGGTACCTGTAGCACTTACGTTAACTACGTCAAAGTTTGTGCTTAGTAGTGTACCTGATGTCCATACAAGCCCTTTACCAGATTGGTAACGGAAGTACTTCTTACTCTGACGTGCTGACATAGCACCTCGGTGCGGAGTACCTGATCCAATTAACACACCACCGTCAAATGGTCTGTGTACAAAGAATGCACTTGGTCGTACATAAACGTTAGCAGTAATACTACCAGTAACTGGACGACCTGTTTTAGCTTGATAGGTAAATGTAGTTGGACTAGGAATACTTAAGGTTGTAAACACCCCTTCACCATAGGACACGTTACCTGGACTATTGGTAATATCTATCAACAATGGTGTACCTGGGCTTAGGCCGTGAGCATAAGGAGTAGTAACTGTAATAGTACTTGGGGTTAATCCATCGCTAACAATACTACTGGTTTGAATAGTTGCACCTGTAAATGCCGCTGCTTTACGGATTTGTGTATCAAATTTGTTCAGAGGATATCCAAGCTCAAATCCACTAGAGCGTCTTGGGTAATAGAAAATATAGTTTGTGTCTGCTTGACTTAACTGATATAGACCTTCTGAGTTACTATTGTTATGTTGTGCTGTCGAAATAAACGCATTTGCGCTGTGTTGGTTATTAGTAACATAAGCACCTATCTGCGGTACGTCACTGTTACCAGCAGTAAATAAACCGGTAAGTCTGATAATAGGACTACCTTCAGGAGCTGCACTGATAGCAGTGGTACCTACCTGACCTCGAGCGATTACTGCGGCATTACCTGCAGCAGTGCCTACCGTAGTTAATTTTACAATTTCAACGTTGCTACCTGAGCCTAGGTTTGTCTGAACATTTAGTTTTTGTATAACACTGCCAGCTATCATATCACGAACAGGTGTAGTGTTCATCCAACCTCTGTTCAAACTCATTGTAGTAGTACTGTCAATAGTCTGAACATGAGCTACTTCAACGTTGCTGACCTTACGTATAGCGTTACCAACGTTGATATTAACGTTACCAGAGTTGGTTCCTAATCTGCGACGAACCACAGTGATATTAGGAGAAGCTACTCCAGTTACACAAACTAATTCCCATAAGTCTGTTGTATTAGTCTGTACTAACAGCATATCATCAATTTGAATACCAGCTGTACTTGCACACGCAAATGTTGTTGTGGCACCACTGGTAATAGCTGTGGTCGCTAGTGTGGTTGTATTAGTTCCAGGCAACTGAACCATGATCAGCTCGTCGTTAGCACTGAAAGGTTGTGCATTGGCCACTGTGATATTTCGTTGGTTGCTATTAACTACGTTAGCAGTAATGTATGATGTTGGTGGAGGGCTGGCCACGTAAGGATTAACTACTAGTGCGTAGTCATTTTGTGTCCACGTAGGGCTTGTTGTACCACTTTGATTAGTAAGGTCTATACTAGTGTCGCCCGAACTACTAATAGTTCCTGCAGCAATAAAAGTAACATACCCACTGGTGTCAATGTTTAATTCACTTCCTGGTAACTCGTATATACTAGGAATATCATTGTTTAAGGCCAATGACTGCCATTTAGTGTTTTGTAGGCCGTATTCAAAGTCAGCGTCAATCAGTGACTGAGGAGTACTTACACGCATACGTTCAACAGCGTCTGTGCCAAATGGCCATGGACGAATATACTGTGCTTCAGTTTCAATATAGATAGCAAGACTGTCACTGGCGCTCATACCGCTAGTACTTGCAGTCAATGTAATTGTTGTTACACCGTCTTGTACAGTAGGAAAATCGCTGTCGTAGTTTTTACTAAACGTTACAATAGCACCTAGATCAGGGTCTGCAAAGTTATAGATAAATGTTTGATCTGTAGCATTTAAGATTGTCAATATATCTGCAATCTCATAGTTACCTGGAATCTTAACTGTACCTACACCAGCACCGCCAGGTGTAAAAACGTAATCTTTAAGTTGTTGTCTTGCCATTTATTATGCCCCAAAAATAATAGAGTTTGCTAGCAGTCTTGCTTTTAGTACTGCTGAAAATTTTTCGTAACGTAGTGTACTGTTGGTAATTTTATCGTTGGTTATAGTACCATCACTAGGTATACCACTGTCTAATACATCACCTAATACAATTATATGAAAATTATTTAACCATGCACTGGTTGGTGCTGTGGCAAAAACGATAGTAGCATTGTTAAAGTTATAGTCAACTTCTGGTTCTAATACCGCTCCTCCACCAACTACAATACTAGCGTAAGGATTACTCACAGTATAAGAAGTGCCGCTTACTGTGGTATTAAAAGTTGATGCAGAGCTGTTAAATTGATCGCTGATGTCGTCCAACTTTACAAAATTTCCTATCTGCGGTGTTTGTCCAATGTATGCCATTTATTATACCCTTCCTACTACAACTTCAATTGTGCCTTCAGCACCGTTAAAATCCTGTAAGGCTTTACCAATTACTGCACCTAATTTAGGATTAGCTTCTGCACGTGCTCGACCATTACCCGCTGATACCATCATGTCACCGCGGCTAACAGGACCCTGTACTTGACAAGGCACACGACCTAACAAGGCCACATCAACAACATGTTCACCTGTTAGACTATCATTCATTATGTAAGCTGGGTTTGTAGATACTACACCCGCTATTTTAGTGCAGTGATCTACGTTACATTGACTAACTTCTTGTGAGCCGCCAAAGTGTAGTACTGTGCCTGGAGCATATTCAGCATCTGCCAGATAACGTTCTGCTACGTCAGCGTATTGTGCCGATGTGGCTCTTAAGAACGCTATGTTAAATCCTTGTCCTGATGAACCAATATTACCTATACCACCCGGTCCACTGTTGATAATTGCGGTATTAAAGCCTGTGCTATTAAGTGCTATAGCACCAGCAACACCTACACCGCCTGATACTTGTAGTGCACCAGATGCACTGCTGGTTGTGGCCTGTGTGCTGTAAATGTAGTTAATGCCCCAACTTTCTATGGTTGATGCTACACGTAGGTTAGCTAGATTACCAACGGTGGTAATAGCCGAGCCGCCTTGAATTGTACCAAAAACATTATCAGCGATAATATTGCCTACGCGAAGATTAGCAAAACGAAAACTTACGTTGCCGGTATCCACTGTGGTTGTTGGTTGAGCCAACAAGTTATTAAATAATTTATAATCACCGTCAGTTATGTCACGGAACAGGCCAGTGTAACGAGTATTGAATCCGTCATTGTAAGAACTTACAAATCCAGTGTCCACGTTGTCGCCTGGGTTAGCATTAGCAAGGAACACAAACGGGTCGTTTAAGACTAAACTGTCTGACCCTGTGGTAGTGAACTGTCCTGCCACTGTAAAGTCGCCTGCTACCTGCAGACCTCCCCCAATGTAAACACTCTGTGCTATACCTGCTCCGCCACTGACTGTCAGTGCACCAGTTACGGTACTTACTGAATCTGTCGTGTCAGTTACTCTTACTACACCGCCAGTGTACACTGCACCGGTTACACCTACACCACCAACAATACGAACAGCACCTGTTGAAGTGCTGGTTGCTGTAGGACTGTCGATAACTGTTAATCTTGTGTTACCTGAAACCGTTACACCAACACTGGTGGTACTTGGAAAGTAAAGGCCAGTGGATGATGCATCTGTAGATCGAATACTTGGATTAGTAGTAGAGCCTACTGGATAACTGTTAGCATCAACAAACAGTGTAGTCAACGCACCAGCTTTGTAGTTGATACTGATTGGCGCTGTATTAGCAGGTTGCGCAGTAAATAACAACGTTCTACCTGAGGCAGTATAGTCAACTTCTGGTACCTGTGCCACATTACCTACAAACACTAAAATGTCTGCTGCTTTGCTGACACCTCGGTTCAACGTAAACTCAAAATCAACACCATTACCAGTAAGTTGTTCTGTACTAGTACCTAGGGTTTTTTGTTGAGGTTGTAAACCTAAATATGCCATATTATGTTATCTCCATAATACTCAAGATAGCATCAGCTGAAGTAGCTGAATCACTTCTAACCTTGATACTGTCTCCAGTAGTTAAAACAATTTTTTGTTCGCCACCAATTGGAACTAGTGCACCGCCTGCAGAAATTGGAGCACCTTTAACAATGAAATAGTCTGTTGATCCATTATTTAAAGTTACATCAACGTTGATTGTAGTACCAGATCTGTTACAAACAGTTAAGCCAACTACCACTGTGGTTGTGCTAGCACCTACTGTATATCCGCCTACTGCGGTTGAAGTCGTCCCTACGTTTGCACTTAATTTTCTAGAAAATGTATTTGCCATATTATTATCCTAATGCTATTGCTAAAGCTGTTGCATCATCTGTGGTAGCCGCTTGGGCTCCTGCTATAGTAATGCCTGATGCTGTGGTAACTGCTAGAGTAGTTAGATTACCCGCATTACCAAAAATACCGTTCCATCTAAAACTTGCACTGCCTAGATTGAATAGGTTGTTAGTATTTGGTATTACATTACTGTTAATATCTGCACCAAATACCACGTTGTCTGTGTTTGAATCACCTAAGGTTAATGTTCCACCATTTAGGGTAGTCAGTCCTTGAACTGTTAGGTTACCAAAGACTGTAGCACTGCCTGCTACACTCAGCGATGCAAGATTGCCCACTGTAGTTAAACTACTGTTGACTACACCTGCGCCTAATGTAGTTGCACTTAGTACAGGATTACTAGCAATAGAGAATTGATCACCAGTAGGTAGATTAATACCTGATGAATCGATTGTAGTAGCAATCGCACCATCAATTCGAACAACTACGGTACTACTAGAACCAGTGTCATTAATGCTGATACTAGAATCGTTTCTGGCAATTTGGCTTACACCAACATTACCTGAAATGTTTACATTACCGGGGGTATTAATATCGCCGTTTGCGGCATTGATTGTTAAGGGGCCAACCGTAAGTCCGTTGTGGACTACGAAATTCTTATTAGCCATTGTTCCATATCTCCCAAATGTGCTATATGCTTTATTTATGCTAGATACAGATAAAAAAAATAGCACCCGAAGGTGCTATTTTATTGGAGTAAACTACTCAGTTAATTACATCATGCCGTGCATGCCAGCATGCGGATTAGCTGATTCTTCTTTAGGCAATTCGTAAATTGCACAGTCAGAAGTTAGCAACAGGCTAGCAACACCTGCGGCATTTTGTAATGCACAACGAGTTACTTTAGTAGGATCAACTACGCCCATTTCTAACATGTCACCATAGGTATCGTTGCTGGCATTAAATCCAAAGTTGCCGTTACCACGAGCAATTTCGTTGACCACAACACTTGATTCAACACCTGCATTTTCTACGATTTGACGTAGAGGATCTTCAATAGCACGTAGGACAATTTGGATACCTGCGTCTTGATCAGGGTTGTCACCTTTGAGGTTTTTAACTGCCTGTTTAGCACGGACTAGTGCTACTCCCCCTCCGGGCACAATACCTTCTTCTACTGCGGCACGTGTGGCATGTAGAGCATCATCAACACGGTCTTTCTTTTCTTTCATTTCTACTTCTGTTGCGGCTCCAACTTTGATCACAGCCACCCCGCCTGCTAGTTTAGCAAGACGTTCTTGTAGTTTTTCTTTATCGTATTCGCTAGTAGCGTTTTCGATATGTGTGCGGATAGTAGCAATACGACTGTTGATTGCATCCTTGGCACCTGCACCGTCGATGATAATAGTATTTTCTTTATCTACTTCAATACGTGCAGCCTGACCTAGATCATTTAAAGTTACATTTTCTAGTTTTAGGCCTAGCTCGTCGCTGATCACACGTCCACCAGTTAATACAGCAATATCTTCTAACATTTCTTTACGGCGGTCACCAAATCCAGGTGCCTTAACAGCACAGGTACGGATCACACCTTTCATGTTGTTGATAACTAGTGTGGCCAATGCTTCACCCTCTACTTCTTCACAGACGATCAGCAAGGACTTACCTGCACCACGCACTTGTTCTAGTACTGGCAAGATATCTTTGATACTAGAAATTTTCTTGTTGAACAGCAAGATGTAAGGATTGTCTAGATGTACTTCTTGCTTTTCTGGGTTGGTGATAAAATAAGGGCTGGCATATCCCCGATCAAACTGCATGCCTTCAACAACATCAAGTTCCATGGCTAGGCCCTGTGCATCTTCTACTGTGATAACACCTTCACGGCCAACACGTTCCATAGCCTGTGCAATGATGCCGCCAATTTCACTGTCGCTGTTTGCTGAGATTGTACCAACTTGTTCAATGGCCTGTGTAGTGTCACAGGGCACAGCAATATTAGCTAACTCTGCTACTACTGCGGCCACAGCACGGTCAATACCACGCTTCAAGTCCATTGGGTTCATACCAGCAGCTACACTCTTAGCACCTTCACGCACGATAGCCTGTGCTAGTACTGTGGCAGTAGTTGTGCCGTCCCCAGCTTGATCTGCGGTTTTTGATGCGACTTCTTTTACAAGCTGTGCGCCCATGTTCTGTAGCTGGTCTTTAAGTTCAATTTCTTTGGCTACAGTTACACCGTCTTTGGTAATGTGTGGTGCACCATAGGCCTTTTGAATAATAACGTTACGTCCTTTAGGACCTAGTGTTACTTTAACTGCATTTGCAAGGGTGTTTACTCCCTCAATCATTTTACTGCGAGCGTTGTCGCCAAACTGTACGTCTTTAGCTGCCATATTAAGCCTCCTCAATTACTGCAAAAATTTCTTCTTCACGAAGAATCAATAGTTCTTCACCTTTGATTTTGACCTGCTGTCCTGTATTCTTACCAAACAACACACGGTCGTTTTCTTTAAGAGTCATAGGGATCAGTGTGCCGTCTTCTGTACGGCGACCTTGCCCTACTGCTAGGACCACTCCTTGATCTGGTTTTTCTGTTGCTACATCTGGGATAATAATCCCACCTGAGGTTTGAGTATCAGCTTCGATACGTTTGATGACCACACGGTCATGGATCGGATTTAATTTCATTTTTTACTCCTTAGTTAAGCAAATAAAATTTTATATTTCGCCCAATAGGCACGAAAACTGCTAGCCTATACTTGATAATATAGTATACGCTAGCAGAATTATTTATGTCAAGTGTTTTAGTTCATTTTGGATACGAACAGGGTTCCAAGGACCTGGTCCACAATCAATAATAGTAATACCAGTGTCACGGCAGATCATTAGTACGTAATCTCTTATTTCCTGCCATGTAGTATCAGTTACCCATTCTGTCATGCCTGCACCCATACCAAAAGCCTGATGTCGGAAGTGTCCTAGTACACTGTCTTCAATCCATTTAATAACCGCTGGATCCTCGTGATAACATAACCAACTATAACTGGCTTCCCAATAAGGGCCGTAGGGCAATTGGTACTTGCCCAAACGACCATCAGGAAAACTGTTAGTAATTCCAGGTTTAGTATGAGGACCTTGAATATAGTTTACTGGAGGTGCTGGCAACTCAGTAGGCGGATTAAAAGTATAGTAAAAAGCCATATTAGAATCCTTGTGCCCAGTTACGTACTTGATCACGCACACTTGGAATGCCCAACTTAGTAGCCAAATGTTTAAGTCCGTTTGATACTACATAGTTAGACTCAAGTTTAGCGTACTGCGGATTATTCCACATAATGCAGGCATCCTTGATCTTTAACTGTGCATTGTTAGCAGTATTCCACTTGCTGACAAGATATTGTGCCAACTCATCTTTTTGGGCATCGGTCCAAAAGATATTAACTGCTTCATTTTCTTGTAGAAGCGTAGCAAAACTAGTTAACAAACAACCATCGATACTTTGATGTTTAAAGTTTCGCACTAACCAAGCAAGGCTGTCCTTAAGATACTTACCTTGCTTATCTAAGTTAAATGTTAGATAAGTTTCATTAAGATTATGAATAGCACCTGCAATCTTGCTACCGCTACGACGAATAGTGACACCAGCGGTATTATCTACAATAGTTTGAATCTGTGGAGCAGGCCAAATGTTACATGCAACTTTAATAAAGTGCTGGTCAAAAATATCAACACCTCGTTTATTACGTACATTAATTGCTAAGAACAAGTGTCCTGCAATAAACAATGCTAGTTCGTGTGTGTCTTGAAAATTGCCCTGGTCAGGCACATCAGCTACCCAGTAAGGTAGTTCAGTATCACCACGACGAATACGATTAGTACCAGTGTGTGTAGTGTCAGCGTTGTATATTGCACTACCATATTTTTCTGGCATTTTAAGTCCAAGTCCAACCATAGCAAATTGATCTAACCAATCCATTTCTAACTTCATACAGTGGTTAGGACTAGTGTCGCGATTGAAACTAGGATGACTGAACAACTTGTCTACTGGTGCCATTTCAAAATGCGGCACCAAATTAAATAGTGTTAGGATTTTACCTGCAGGTGTAGTTGAGTTATATTGATTAACACGACCTTGCCAAGGACCCATAACTGCGTCTACAGCTTCTGCTAAGTCCTTCATGGGAATTAACCCATTAGGATAGTTTTTGCTCATTTCTTTACAGTCAATAAATGCTTCTTCGACTGAAAACTGATGTTGAAATTTGGCCAAGAATTGACCAAGTGAATTGTGCGCCACGGCACGACGTTTAGTTTTTGCCATAAAATTTCCTTTTCTCTAACCCTGTGGGTTACTAAAAATACAGTTACTCAGCACCATGCTCTCTAACTGTTACTAAAATTATACAACCTTTTTGTTTGTTTGTCAAGAGAAACCCGCCGAAGCGGGTTTACTATTTTGGGTAACAAGGCATAGTTGCCCCGAACGGCAGTACTAAGCTGCTAAAGCTACAGCACTACGAGCACCGAAACGAACGTTACGGCCCATAGATACTTTAACTACGTTTGAAGTATTTGCTTTTGCATTTACTTGGTTTTGCTTCTACGACCAGGAAACCCCAGTCCTAACGGCTTTCACATTGCCGAGCGCACTTATTCTATCTACCCCAATCGAAACCTGGTCAGGCCCATCAAAAAAAATCTTAGCTAGTCTTTGCTCTAAATAAGCAATTCTATTAGGATAAGAAAACTGTTTAGGGTCTAAAGATTTAAGTCTTTCTATTTCTTTAGTTAAACATTCTACTTTTTTATTATCCATAAAATCTTTTTTGGTGGACCTGGCGGGAATCGAACCCGCGTCTTGAAGTCCTTACCTTAGTGTTTACGCTGTTTTACTTCTTTTTCTTTAAAATTCTACGTGCAGTTGCGCGAATGCTACGTGGATGATGTGCTCTAAACTTAGCCATTATTTTTTCTTCCTAAGCTGTCTACGTACCGCAGCCTGTGTTTTAGATTTAGCTCTGTATCCCATATCTAACCTTTATTTTTGAACCAATAGGGTCTATAACCTACGTAGTCCTTACATTTAAAAATTTTACAAATAAACTTGATCATTTTGCACAGATTGGGCAGGTGCATCCGAGCTTATGGAACCAAAATATGTTATGCTGGTTGCCAGTAACCTTCACGATACACCTCCAATTCTCCAAAATTATTAAGTCTATATTCACCGTTCATACTGCTATTTATACGGTGAATTAGGTATTACGCAGTTTCTACAATACCTGCACGTGCTTTGATTGCTTCTAAACTTAGATTTGGTTTACTTAACTTAACTGAGTAGTTATGGTTATATTTCTCGTCAGCCAGGCCAATAGCTTCAGCAAAGCGAGCCGTAGCCATTAAATCAGTAGTCTTAAGATATGCCACAGCATCTGCTTTGGTCAAAGGTTCTGCTAGTTCAATCAATTCAATGTCAGTGTGACCTGCTTTGATCAGCATTTTAACACGACTAACAAAATCGTTAGCAAAGCGAACTTTGGTAACGCCATTAAGAGTTGAAACACCTACTACTTTAAATGTTGACATACTGTCTCCTAGAGTTGTTTAGCATAAACAATATGACAGTGATTAGCACCACCATTCATATTACGTACCAATTGTTCAGCAGCACTTTGATAAGGTGCTGATACTACAGTTGTATAGTGACTTGGACCTGAACTCACCCAAGCACCACTTTCTTTAAGGTTATTTTGTAAGACCTTGTAAGATACTTCAAACTGTGCCATTTATTTCTCCAGTTGTTTAGTTTATGTGTTACATTATACACTCAAAAGTTCAAAAAGTCAACCAAATTATTCATAAATCCAGCCTAATCCTAGGGTTTCGTGCAGCCAAGTGTACACAGGTACAGAGAAATCTAAGACCCAAACACCATTAAAATCTATATATGTAGTTCTACGTGCAGGCATACCTATAGGATAATAAAATCCTTGATATAGTATTTTAGGTGATTCTATATCGTTTATCTTTACAGATTTAATTTCAACTGCGGTAACGCCATCTTCAGGCGCTCGTTCTCTGTGTTCAACGGTCAGTTGTAGTGGACCTGCTATCTGTTCAAACTCAAAACTAACCCAACTAGGTGTATTGAACAAGCGCATGTATTTGACCTGATTGTTACACACAACTTCAACCATTGGTGAGCCAATGGGCTCTAGCAAAACTTCTATTCTAGTAGGGTAAGATTTCATTGACAAATTCCGGATATAATTCTAACAGGTCAAACCCAAACTCTTTGTCCCACTGCTGACATTTAACGGCCAGCTCTTCCATGCCAGCTCTAGAGTTCCAACTACGCATCAACTGTAGAACCTGACGAGCCTGCTGTTTAACACCGTGTTGATAGTTACTAGGGTCACTTTCGTTGTAGTCAACATCAATGTCCACTGCCGACAGTTGATCAAAAATATCTTGATAAGGTTTTGTATATAGATCACGTACTCGACCAGGCAACACACTGGGATTCAAATAGTCTGGATTGGTTACTACCAAACTTTTGATCAACAGTTGTTCAGTCAGAGCAAAGTCTAGTAGGGTGTGATAGTACCCTATACTTAGTGCGCTGATAGAAGGTCGCAGTGTTACGCTGACACTACTGCTGGTACACAGTTGTTTGTATTTCTTAATGTTGGTCAGGACTTCTTCAAACCTAGAGCCTTGCCGTATGTAGTCATTGTGCCGTGTGGCAGTTTCAATGCTGATCTCAATGCCTACTCGTGGAAACTGTTTGAGTTTTTCGATCAATTCTGGACGGTAAACTGTGCCGTTAGTAACAAAACTAAAACTAACATCAAATCGTTCATGCTGAATCATGTAGTCTACTAGCTGTTCTAATCTAGGACTTAGCAGTGTTTCACCGCCCATAAAATGTATGTTTTTAAGTTTAGGAATGGAGACTAATTCAACCAGGAACCTTGTCCAAACTTGGTCATCTTTGGTCCAATCTACTCCAAGATACTGTTCAGCAGGTAATCCCCATTTGACATATTGGCTAGCAATACGTGTGCTGGCACCCGGCCAACACATCTTACAGGCTAGGTTACAGTGGTTGCCTAGATCTATGTGTAGATCAACTGGCATAGTGTCAGATAGTCCGTCCATACCTTTGCTGAACATAAAACGATCGTGGTGTGGACTCTGTTGAAAACTTTCGTTAAACGCTTGTTTAGTAAAGATTACGCTTTTTTGATTGCTACGATGTCTGCGGCTGGTACCGCTATGTGCTTCTTCAAAATAACAACGACTGCAGGTATCTGTGCCTGCAGCGTCAAACATCTTCATACGAAACGCTCTGACAGGTTCGCTGTTGAACCATTCAGCCAAGGTCATGTTCTGTATATTATATTGAGGATCTTCGCTTAGTTTGTGACTTTCTTGACAGCAGATACCGAGGCTACCGTCCCAATAGATGTGAGCCTCGTACCATGGAGTATTACAAAAGTGTTTAGCGTTTGGTGATGATTTCATCCGCTAGGCCGTATTCAACTGCTTGTTCAGCTGAAAGGAATGTGTCAAATTTCATAGCCTCTGCAAGTTCTTCGTAGGTTTTACCACGAGTGTTGTGCTTAACATACAATTGAGTTAGGCGTTCATTCAATCGCTTGCTTTCCTCTAAGTGGCGGCGAGCATCTTCAAACTCTAGTTCTTGTACATACACACTGCCACCTGTGCCTTTGGTACCTGAGCTCACACGGTGAATCATAGTACGGCTTTCTGGTAGTACGTAACGCTTACCAGCGGCGCCAGCGTTAGCTAAGAAACTTCCCATACTTGCGGCCTGTCCAATAACAATAGTACTCACATCACATTTAATAAACTGCATAGTGTCGTAGATAGCCAAACCTGCTGTTACTGAACCGCCCGGGCTGTTAATATAAAATAGGATATCGCGCTCGGGATTTTCTGCCTCTAAAAATAGCAACTGTGCTACTATGAGACTAGCTGAATGTTCACTAACATCTGTGTCTAACATAACAATACGATCTTTAAGTAATCGACTGTAAATATCATAACTGCGTTCACCATCTGATGTACGCTCTAAAACCATTGGCACTAAATTTGGCATGTTTGTCCTTTATCTACGTTCATGTTTTTCTTGACAGAATACGCAGAACTGTACACCCGGTACAGCCTGGCGTCTGGCTTCTGGGATTTCATCTCCGCACTCTTCACACTCTTCTGCTGAAGGGCGAGCCGCTTGTTCTAGTAACTTACGGCGCACACCTGCAACAGCATTTAGGTTATTGTGAATAGCATGAAGTTGGCCCATTTCAGCCTCTTCTTCATTATTGTACTGCCAATCGTCTTGTAAGTCTAGTTCTTTCATTAGTAATCACTCTTTATGTTTGCGGGTAATCGTTCATGCGGTGCGTCCAGCGCATTTAATCTAGTATATAGCAGACTTAGCAGGGTACGCACACTTTTTTCACTACGGGACTTATACTCGTCATTGAGTTGTGGATTCAATGCCAGTATACGACTGAGTTCATGTGCTTCTGACAGAGCCGCACGTATCATTTCTAATTCTGTCAAAGTTTATCCCATTAATTGTTTAATAGACCCGGACCCATATATAACTAACAATGCTATGTTAATTACAATAAGATTCCACTCACGGATACGCACACTCCACCAAAGATACAATGCGCCACCTACTGTTAAAACATAGATGTTAGTGGGAGTGATCATTGCACTGGTGCAAAAGGCGCCTACCAGAGTGACTAGACAGGCGCTCCACTTTAGGAAAAAATCAAAATTAAATTTTATCATACTGCTACTAAGTTGCTTTCTACGTATTCCAATTCTGCGATAGCTTCTTCTTGACTGTCAAACCCACAGACGTCATATTCACTAGCATAGTGCTTAACATACCAACGACCTGTACCTGGGCTGGCTTCTGTGTCAATACCAACTTCGCCAACACCTTTAATTACTTGTTTTACTATGTCCATTACGCTTGCTCCTTTTAGTCGTTAAATTCTACAGAACGAATAGCACGTTTAACACCTGGAACATCTGTTAGTTTTTCTTCTACAAAGTATTGGAATCCTTCACCACAGTCATCCCAGTGTTGGGCTTCGTAAGTTTCCCAGATGTCCTTGGCCAAAATAGCCTTAAACTTAGGACTGTTAATTAGTTTGATATAAGCATCCTCATTCTTTACTTCAAACATAGCCTGTTCAAACATCTCAAACAGCATTTCCTGTGGAACTTCAATTTCAAGTTTAAGTGTAGGATTTTCAACAGTCATAATTGCTCCTTGTTTAACAGTGTATGTGTAAGATTATAGCATCTTTTAACCAAAATGTCAACCAAAATTACCAACTTGAGTTGTAAAATACTCGTAATCCCAGGAACAGTTGAGCACGTGCTTCTTGGATAAACTCCAAGTCTTGCTCACGGTAGTAGTCATCGCTTGGGTCACCAAAGAAGAAACCTGAAGTTGTTGGTAGATCACCTTCTAACACAGCCTCTTCTAACTGTTCAAGGTCCTCCCAAGTCAGTTCAAGTTCATCACCGTTAAATTGACCGTCACCACCTTTGGCTCGATATAACTGTTCCATCCAACCATGTAGGTTTGGGTGTTTACGCCAGTAGGCAATTTCTATAGGTTTAGTTACATTAGATTTGTTAACCCACTCACCAGTGTCCTTGTTGTACTCTGTAGACTCCCAGTATTCATCTTGCTGTCCTGCTCTAGCGGCAACGTAAGCATACATGTCTAAACCCATAATTTGTCCTTTCTTAACTGTTTATGAATGCTATTATACAGCCAAAAAACCAAAATGTCAAGTGAAAATATGTTAAATAATTGCATGGATAAATTATCTCATGTATATTCGAACACTCCAGTTACCACGTGGCATCTACGAAGATTTTCTGACAGTATTGTTAAAATTTACACAGACCTGGATGAATTTAATCAGGTAATCAGTGACAACAAACATGCTGTGTTTCATGCCGAGTTTTGCTATGTTGGGGACGGAACGGACTTGTTTGATCAACTGGTGGCGGAAATGTCAGCAGTGTGTCGGTCTGTGATAATACTAGTGTCAGAAGTACATACTCCTATAGTGGATTTTATCAACAGATTCCAACAGCCAAACGTTCACCATTTGATCTGCGGATTTGTTGAGGGTGCTAGAACAGAACCTTGGATAGACTGGTTTATTACTACCAGTCAGCATTACAGAAATAACAGTCTATTAGACAGTCTGACTCCCTATAGTGTGAAACCAAAATACTTCGATATACTACTAGGACAACCCAAACCACATAGATCTTGCGTTTACGATTACATTAATGCTCATAAACTTAATGATCAGGTGGTCATGACATACTTACTAAAGCACAATGATGTTTCCATTGCAGATCACGGCCCAAGTGGTTTTATATTTCCTGATGGTGATTTAATTTGCCCTAATGAAGATTTTTGTTGGACTGTTACTCCGGTTAGATATCAAGGACGACAGATGAGTTTGAGTCAAGTGGTTCCTACTAACATTTATAATGAAACTGCCTACAGCATAGTCACAGAAACAAATATCGAAAACCATTATACTTTCTTTACAGAAAAATCAGCAAAACCTTTGCTAGCACGTAGATTGTTTATTACTCTGGCAGGGCAATATCATTTAAGAAATTTGCGACAGTTAGGATTTAAAACATTTGATGGTATTATCGATGAAAGCTATGATAGTGAACCAGCCAGTTATCAACGCTGGGCTATGGCTATCGAACAAATGCGTTATCTGTTTAGCCAACCTCAGGAAGAGATACTTGAAAAGATACAGCCTATAACTGAACACAATTATCAAGTTATGATGCAGACTAACTGGCTCAGCAATCTAACAGAGGCTATCAGAAAATATATTATCAGTTTAGAGTAGTGTTAAATAAATGTAACAAGGAGATTTTCAATGTTTAAGTTTATCAAAAATTTATTAGGAATTGGTTCGTCACAAGAAACTGTCCAAGAAATTTTAACACCGCAGGCCCCATATAAAATTGAGCCGCCAAATGAAGTAGTGATTACACGTGCGCTAGCACCTGCTAGTAATCCTGATGTTATTGTTACCCCAGTTAAAGCCGAACGTGCCAAAGATGCCAAAGGTAAGTTTAAGGCCGACGATCCTTCTACTCCTGAGGTAAACGAAGCATGGAAAGGTGGCAAGGCTCCGGCTAAGAAATCTAAACCTGCAGCTACTGAGGGTAAGACCAAAGGTGGCGGTGGTGCAGTTAAAAAACCAAACCCTAACAATAGAAAGCCCAAAGGCCCAGCAAAACCCAAAGCTAAGAAGTAACAAAAAGCCCCTTCCGGGGCTTTTTTATTGTCCACTTAATCTATACCACATGTACTCTTCGTCTGTCATCCACTGCTCAAGTTTTATAGGACTTTCTCCAGCCAAACCATGTATATATCTATAGCCATACCAGGCTTTGGTTAACCATATTCTATTGCTAGATATATGACTGCTACGTGGTCGCCAGGTAAACCGTTTTTCCCACAGCCATTCCGAATTGTCATTCCACCAATTTGGAAATCCAGTAAAAGATGCGCCCATCATGTTACTCCCCGTTACCATCTTTTGCTTCAGCCGCTTTTAATATATCTTCAACAAAACGCATGAGATATGTTTCGTGTACATATAACATACTATGTTGTTCAGCAATGGCTAGAATTTCTTCTCTGGTTAATTTCATAATACCCCCGTAGATTTAGCTCGCTCATACAATGCACGACTAGCAAGATTCTTAGCCTTGCTCTCGCACATAATGTCAAATTGTTTGCTAAAGGTCAAGGCCCAATCATTCACGCTATCGTTCCAGTAAAAGTCGCTGTGCGCTCGTAGGTGTGATTTCTTATGACCTGACTCTAAGAGTTGTTGATAGTTAGGACTTGTATCGCTAGGGTGCCCAACCAATACGTCTTCACGAGATACGCTGTAATGGCAAGTAGGGCGACGGCCACGCCAACTTTCAATAACCTTCGCAACTCTTGGGTCGCTACTGCTGATATATTCTCCTTCTCGGACCCAATGATGGTGTATATCAAGCACGATAGGCACAAGATCATAAAGCTCAAGGCACTCCACAAGTCCATGTTTCATCTCTTCGTTTTCAATGGTAATAGTGTTACGTGCTTCGGGCGATAAGCGACCATAGACATCACGTATGCCCTGTGCGCCTCTGCGGCCTGCGATGTGTACGTTACACTTGAAGTCTTGGAAGGTGCGACCATAGCCCATCCAACGTATCATATCAGCATGATATTCAAACTCTTCTATACTGCGACGGACAATATCATCGTTGTCACTTGCAAGAACTGTAAACTGGCCTGGATGGAAAGATACACGCACGTCCCGCTCACGAGCCACGCGGCCCACTTCAGCAAAGGCTCTTTCAGCATAAAGCCTAACATCAGGCTGACGCCAAAAATAACTCCAAGTAGACTCAGTATATACTGGCAATATATCGCTTGATAAGCGAACCATCCTAAGGTTAGCATCTAGTGTTCCTATACGTTCAACAAGTTTGCGGGTGGATTCAATGTTTTGTCGCATCAAATCCCATAGTTTTTGTTCTGCTACTTCTCGAGTTTGGCGGTTGAGCCAAGCCACAGTAGTTGAGCCAGTGTTGAATTCTTTAGCTGGGTCTTTGTCTTTGATTCCATTGACCTGCTCGGGGGTGTCAATCCATTTGCAGGCAAAGCCGATACGCTGTAGTGTAGAATTAGTAGTCATGCTGCAATTATAACAGCATTTAATGACGTTGTCAACCTGTTTATTCTATCTTACCAAAACTAGCCCAACGGTGTCCACCTAAACAAACCCATCCAATTGGTTGCCCAAGATCAGGTTGCTCATTCCAAATAATTTGACCAATGGTTCCTGCTGTATTTGGAATGCTTTTACTGCTAGACATTGGTACATTGTTGATGGTTAAATTCTGTACTCTGACTCCACCTTCAGGGTCCAGCACAAGATTATCTCTTCCATTAACCCCTACGACTAGTGTTTGTCTGCGTGGAAGGCCAACAAATCCACGATCTTGCCCTCGTTTACTAACAGTAAATTCAACTTCTTCGTCCCAAACAGCTAGAGCAGCACTGGGCTCTAAGGTGTTTACACCAATTCGGCCTTTGGTTACGTACAGTGTTTCGCTTAATAGGTTTTCGCCTGCTGTTTGGAAATCTCTAACCACACCTAGTCGCTGTATGTTAGTGTCTACAATATGATAGCCCAGTTGATTGTCTTTGACTATTTCTCGACCACCTTGGGTAATTTTATCTAAGTCTAATCCGTCTGATTGTATTCTAGCAAAAACTGTGTTAGAAAATCCTTGGAAAAACTCTTGATTAAGATTTTCTTTGATGTTTTCTCCAGCTAACCGTACTAGCTTTTGAAACACAAGATTGTCTGTGGGGATATCACCATTGACCACTAGATCGCCATCAACTACCAAGGTTCCTTTAATATTAGCACCAGGTGCAAACAGTGCGGTTTCAAATGCAACGCCGTGATCTAACACAGTCATTTGCACAAACGATGCGCGATCCTCTATGCCTGTTGATCCAAAATTTTCTATAATACCACCTTGTATTTGGTCACCAGTTAGCTTAAGACCGCTGAAGTTTACACTGGTATGAGGTATACTGCGTTCTGGGAATCCTTTAACTTCAACTAGGTTTGAAAGTTTATTTTCTACTATGCGATCTAGTACTGGTTTGACGTCAAATTGACTTAACTTTGTTTTTACATATTGATCAATTTGACCGTTGGCTGATTCTGTTAGGCCTTTGGTTACATTGTCAGTTACTCGGCTGACAATCTTAGCTAGCTCGCTGTTGCTAACTTCAACAAAATTAAATGCCTCTAACCTTTTGTTAATGTGTGCTGCAACTTGTTCTGCTACTATACGATCTAGTTCTGCGGCGGCAATCTTGGCCACAACTTCTTGTGATATTTGCTTTTGAAGGTTGGCTTCTATTGACGTTTGAAGGTTGGCTATGATGCCAGCCACTACTGGCTGTAGTTGTTCATTGATATCCATAATTATCTCGATTTATTTAAAACTAATTGATATTACGTGCTCATAATTCTTTTTTATGAGACTTTTGTACATTAAATTTTTATGTACTAGAAAATTCTTAGCACCAGCATCTAAACTAAACTTAGCCATTTGTTTAAAAAACATAGCACGTCTGTTGAACGGACCATACATACGGCTAGTCTCGCCCTGTAATTCATAAACAGTAGTAGTCCATGCGTTTTTATCTGTATAATCATAATTATGGTATTCTAAGAATATCTTGTGTTGGTTATGATTGTGTACAGCTAATGGTTGACTAAACTCTCTATCTTTGAAATCTTGATTTTTGTAGTCGCGAAGCGTGGTCAAAATTAGATCTTTAGCCAAACTTGCTAGTAGTTCTACGCTTTGTCTTTGCTGGTCTTCCGAGTCAGCAAAGGTTAAAAATTCATCACTGGCTACTACCCAGCTGAACTGTTTTTTATAACTGTTTAAATTAGCTGGATCGATATAAGTGTATACCACACCTTGACTGTCTAAAAACTTTTTAGTTTCATCTGACACGTGTGTTATAAAAATTTGTTTGTAGTTGACTCCAAGAATCAATCCGCTGAATCCTACAAATAAAATACTCACAGGATTACTTCCGTAGTGTTCTGCTACAGAATTAATAATTTCTTGTTTTTTAGTGATAATATCACGCATGCGAGGATTAAACTCTAATGCGCTTACTGATATGTTTGTGTAGGTCGCGTAACTATGCGGCATAATGTTTCCAAATGTTACAAATATTTAGTTAATCTCTGACTAAATCAAGAGTAACACAGTGGAACCCACCTCCTAAAGTTCTAGCATGTCGCATACGTAATGGTATTACTGTGAATTTTGCACGTTCTAGGTCATCAATCAACTGTTGTTGTGTATGATCTACTATAACTGTGTTTGGGTCTATACTTAACATATTCATACCAATCCACTTACTAGCATAGGGATACTGGTAAAAGTCCTGTGCTACTACGTCATTGACCCATAGTTTAGTCCACCCTTTAAATGCTTTAGGGCAATTATCTGGCGTAACACGACTAGCGTTCAACACGACAAAACCTTCACGCAGTGGGCAGATAGTACTGTCAATATGTACACCACTGTAAAAGTTCACTAACTCTATATTAATGTCAGGTAATTGACGACATAACCAATCATATGCGGTTCTGTTGCCACTAGGGCTTTCTAGATATATCCACTGATCATGCATACGACATACGTTAGCGGCATCCATAATCATGGTACCGTTGCGTGGCATGTGCAACACTTCTTTAGCATTTTGATAGACAAAATCTAATGCGTAGACTTCCTGGTCACGACACGGATACATCATTACTGGATCAACCACACGAGTACCTGCTATGATTAATCGATCACGCGGACAATAATTATACATTCCACCCAGTTCAACAAAGTTCATTTCTTGTGGTCGATACACTACTATATCTAATTTACGTAACACTTCTGCTAGATCATTCAGGTCTTCGTTGGCTTCGTCAACAATCCATTGCGGTACTGGTCCACTAGGAACTGGTGTTTCCTTCCATAGAGTTTTTTCACTCTCTAAAGCAAATACTGGATCAGTGCTGGGCCAATTGGCATGTGTGGCTGAACCTACCACCACTGAACGTAATCTGCCCCATTCGTTACTGCTGTTTATTATCATATGTGTCCTGTTATTTGTAATGTGTATCTAGGAGTATATCCCATGTTGGCTGCGAGATGCGGAGTATCGTACCACCAAGTGACTACATCACCTGCTGACCATTTAACCACAGGTTCACCGTCAACTTCTAAATAGTGTCCGCTAGCCCAATCTTGCAAAAACACAATAGCACGATAAACACTAGCATGGTGATTTTCTAAATTAAAAATTTCAATATAGCGTTTGTACGTGTCTTGATGGCAAGGAAGTATAGTTCCGGGATCCATGCGGTAGTAGCTGGTGCAAACATCTTTCCAACCTAGCAACACTTCGAATCTATTTATTATCTCTTGATTCCACGCAGGTTGTGATCTGCGCATATCGCACATGGCTCCTGTAAACTTACCAGGAAAGCCTAGTGCAGTCCACTTATCTATATCGTTGGGGTTGTTAAATGTTTCTACTTCGTAATCTAACTGTTGATAACTATCGTCCCAAAAAGGAATAATGTTAAATTTTGTCACGTGTGTTGCCATAGTGTATGACTTCCCAGTCTGATCTTGTTGTGGTAAATTTCCTCCACGGATCAACGATCACACTGCCGGCACCTGGTGTAAAATAAAGTTGTTGCTCGGGAAGTTCGCCTGTGTACCCGTAGGTAATCTGTCTATTATGTGCTAGTAATAACACACAGGCTGTGTTGTTTTGAACTGTGTCACCTGTTAAAGGATCAGCATACTCTACACTGATTCCTTGTTTTTCAAGATAGTGACCAATCAGTAGGCTGTAGCTACCATCTAGAAAATCTACATCAGGCTTGTATGCCTTGCCGTGAATTATCACTGGAAGATTTTTATTACCGCTTACTCGAGCCAAATATAATGCTATGTTTCTGGCCTGTTCTTCTCGAGCGTGCATGACTGTGTTAAAAATGTCGTAACCTAAATTCAATCTTTCTGCTAGATATCGCAGAGCAATATTGTCGCGTGGATGACAAGGTCCAGCATCACCCATGCCTGCTGTCATGTATTTTTTACTAATAATACGTATGGTACTTTCGCTTAGGGCGTTGGTCACTACATCTACATTCATGTTGCCATTTTTTACAGCAACGTCTTGAATCATATTAACCAACCCAATTTTAGTACTGATGAATGTGTTGTAGAAAATTTTAATAGCTTCGGCTTCATCCCAAGTGCCTACAACATATCTAGGATCGTTCTGCATTAGCGGCTTATAAAATTCAATCAGCTCATGTGCATCTCCAGTTTCGCTACCATCTTCTGTGCCAATGATAACCATTTCAGGATTGACCATATCCCATTCAACTGATCCCATGGCAATTAAATATGGATTGTAGATAAAACGAGCATTGGTAATATTTTCACGCAATTCACGTCGAGTAGTGCCCGGTAATACTGTGCTGATGAGAACCACTAGTTGTTCTGGTGTAGCAAATTCGTTAACCTGACTAAGTACCTGTTTGACGATAGTGTAGTCAAAGTCTTTGTTCTTAAGATGTGTTATGGGTTGGCTACCGTCATAGACAGGATCATGCGGTGTTTGTACAGCTATAAAAATAATATCTTTACCTTGAACTGCACCTTGTAGAGTATCAGATATCTTTATCTTGCTACTGGTTCTTGGGTAAATATCATAGCCGGTAACTGCATATTTTTCTGCCATTACTTCGGCACAGGGAAGACCTAGTTTACCGATACCGATAAACCCGACTGATTTTAATTGAATTGACATAATGCTCCAAATTGATCACGTTTACGAATTTTTATATCAAAATCTATTCAATGACTTTGATCTATATCATTGCCCTCATGGCGTAGTTGAAACAAGAGATCTTGTTTTAAATGACATACATATATTTACTTCTAGTCTAGATACTACGAAAAAAATATTTTTTTATGATCAAGAACCTTTACTGGATAAAATTACTGATAGATACTTAAAATTATTTGAATATCCTAACAGCTATTCATTTGATCAAATTATTGAAATGACGTTAAACAGTACTCTACCGTTTGATGCCCCTGGCGGTACAGTTGACCAAATGAAATTCCATGAGACACATCCTGAATGTTTCTATAAACAAATGACCTTGGTAACCAGTGAAAAATCTCCGCTGGTTACAAAATATTGCAAAGAGTACGGTGCTAATCAACTGTACTATTTCTTTCACGGATTTGCTGCACTGGATTGGTATCGAGGATACTATGCCCTAAACTACAGTAAGCCTGTGAAGATGTCTTATCAGCACGACTTTGTCAGTTACAATCGCATTATTAATAATGATCGTAGTTATAGAATCTATTGGGTCAGTAAACTAGCAGAATTAGATTTGTTGAGTAAGGGTCAGGTAAGTTTTAATGTAACTGACAATCATTTTGACGATTGGCAAGATGAAGTTGCAGATCCTAATACTAAGTTAAGCGAGCTAGCCAAACAACACGCTGAGTATTATCTAACCAACATCGATAAATTAGTCATTGATAGTCCGTCATTGCCCGGCAGTGCCAGTGCAGATATTCTTAGAGACGTTGATGCACTCTGGAACGTGGTAACTGAAACAGTGTTTTACTATGATAAATTACATTTAACAGAAAAAATATTTAAGCCTATAGTCAGTAAGCAACCATTTATGCTAATAGCTGCTCCAGGCAATCTAGAGTACCTGCGCAGTTACGGGTTTAAGACATTCGAGGGTATTATAGATGAAAGTTATGATACTATACAGGATAATGATCAACGTATAGAAGCAGTTGCGGCTCAATTACATTGGTACTGTAACTTGTCGCAAGAAGAAAAAAGTCGCATAATAGAGCGCCTAGCGCCTATCGTAGAGTACAATTTCCATCATTTTTATGGTGCTTTCCGCCATATTATCACTAAAGAACTATTGACTAATTGTCAAACCTTATTCAAAGAAATAGGCTATGATGATAAAACCATAGCCTATAACGATATCTACCGTGTACTAACTAATTAGTCAGCACGTGAACCCATATAAGCACGGAAACCGTGTTTAGTAAGTACATCAGCGTAGGCACGTGCGCCTGCTTCTAACACATCCATACTTTGACCATTGTAGTTACCTGGCTTCCACAAGTTCAAACGCTTAGGTACATAGTCACGTTTGAAGCCAATTTCTTTAAGCAACTTAGCTTCTTTTGAATTAGAACGAGATACGTAGACGTTTACCCACGCAAAACCACAGTAGGCCATTTCACCATGTTGTTTAAGAAAATTAGCTTGAGCTAGGTTAGCGGCTTGTTCTGCTTCGTTACGAATTGCTTGAATATCCATTGTCATTGCTCCTTGTGTTTAACAGTTTATGTGTAGCATTATACAGTCATTTAACCAAAATGTCAACCAAAATATTACGCACTCCAGTAACTTTCTGAGCTAGGGGAGCAATAGTAAGGAGTATCATATCGCTCTGTAAACGTTTTACCTGTCATCATATTAACTCTTTTAACCATAGTTTGATGAATAGCACAGCGATAACCTTCACTAGCAGGCCAAATGTCATTAACTGAGCGATACAAAACATCCAGAAAATCAGTTTCGTAGTCTTCTTTTTCAACCAAACGTTCACCTTGTTTAGTACGAGAATCTTTCTTGTATACTTCTACTGTGTATAGCATTATCTTCTCCTCTTGTTTAACAGTTTATGTGTAGCATTATACAGTCATTTAACCAAAATGTCAACCAAAATATAAATACTAGTACAATAAAAAGCAGTAAAAATCAAGGAGCAGGACATGGATCAAGCATTCAAACTCATTGGAGATCTTGGATTTCCTATCGCAGTTGCCCTAGCAGGCGGTTATTTCGTTTATCTAACAATCAAACTACTACTACAAGGTGTACTTGGCAGTGTTAAAGGCATGGCTGGTATTATCATAGCCTTAGACAACCGTGTTAAAACTATGAATCACGACGTTATTCGTATTGACACTATTGTTAGTAACGCACTAGGTTTAAAACCCGACACAGATCGTATAGCACGTGCTGACGGTAAAAATGATGCACGTAGGGATTAAACTATGAACGAATACAGTCAAATAATAATAGATTTACATAGTATTGCCCGAGCATTAGAAAACAGTAAGAAAACAGAAATATTTGGTCGAGATCTGCGAAATTTTGCCGACCGACTAGCTAGAGTCACTAAGGTATATCCTTTGTCACCAGAAGAACAGCACGTTTACGATTATGTTCGTGCAACCAACGCAATGGAGATCGATGATGTTTAAAAGTCAATACCAACAATGGTTAGAAGCACAACCAAAATGGACACAAGAGTGGATTAAAAAACAAGCAGTGTGGCATGATAAAGATTTATGGTTGTTTTTTACCTTTGGTAGTCTAGCAGGATTATTAGTAGGATTTTTATTAGGATTAAGTCTATGACAGCAATTAATATGATGCCGTTCCCAGAACGTGCTTGGCTGTTTGCTAAGTGTAGCGAAATAGCCTATTTAGATCCAAGAGATGGTGTTAATGCCTACGCAGATCTAGGCTTTGATGCTACGTTTATTGATCATGACGGCAGCCAGGCCTATTGGTTAGTGAACGATGAAGATTTAGTTATAGTTTGTCGCGGCACTGAGCCATCAGAGTTTAAAGATATTGCCGCAGATCTAAAAGCCATACCAGTACCAAGTGTAACAGGTGTAGGCAAGGTACATGCAGGCTTTAGAGAAAGTGTAGATGACATCTGGCCTACTTTACATGAACTAGCTAATGATTACGGTAAGACACGACACATATGGTGCACTGGCCATAGCCTAGGTGCAGCCATGGCAACATTAATAGCATTTAGACTACAACGTACAGAGGATACACCAAATCCAATGGCTCTGTTTACCTATGGTAGTCCTAGAGTAGGTAATAAAGAGTATGTTAAAGGCATTGAAGCAACAGGTGTACTCCATTTCCGTTTTGTTAATAACGCAGATATTGTAGCACGTGTTCCTTTATGGCCGTTCTATCACTTTGGCGGTATGTATTACATGAACCACTATGGTCACTTACGTGCCTTGACATTCTGGCAGGTAACCAAAGATGTGTGGCGTGGATTCTTAGTGGGACTTAAAAAGAAAAATATCAACTTCTTTGCTAACCATAGTATCACAAGATACGCAGCTAACCTAAGACGTTGGGCAGATGGAGATAACGGATAATGGCACTGGTAACAGATTCAGTAGTAAAATTGCTTCGCCGTAACGAAGAAAAGGGAACACCCACAGAAGAGCACAGCAGTAAGATTAAAAGCAAAGCAGGTTTAGTAATTAACATCTTTGCCGCTCTTTTAGCTTTTAACATGTGGTTTCAAGGTAGCTTAAATAGTAAAGTAATGAACAATACTATTCAAGCCAATGACCTGTGGGCTTTTTATCAAGCAAAAAGCATCAAACAGACACAGTATGAACTAGCCGCTCAGCAGACCGCAGACTCTGCTAAAGCTAAAAAGTTCAGTGACAAGGCTGCTAGTTATGACCTAGGCGAAGAAGGCAAACCTGCACTAATGAAACAGGCCAAAGCTCTTGAAGCACAGCGTGATCATTACAAATTACAATTACCTTGGATTGGCTATGCTAGCACTGCATATCAACTAAGTATTGTATTATTATCAGCAAGCATCTTGTCAGTAAGTATGGCCCTTTTTTGGGGTAGTTTTGTTATGGCCGGTGCTGGATTATTTCTAATGTTACAAGGTTTTCTATTATTCTTATGAGAGATTTAATTAGACTTTTTATTTTTGCATGTTGGGTAACACTGTGTATTTGGGCATGGGTAGATTACGAATATCGTAAAGCTCATACTATAGTGTTAGATACCATAGTAGTTACACCTAAAGATGGAGAACGAGATGGACGTAGTAGCACTGATCAGTAAGTATGGGTTTCCTATTGTTTTTGCAGTAGGCATGGGATTCATTATCAAGTATGTATGGGAATGGTCCACTAAAGAAGTTAAACCTGTGATTAGCGATGCCAATACTGTGTTAATCGCTCTTATTGATCGTATCCGTATGCTAGACAATGACCTAATTCGATTAAATCAAAAGGTTAATACTGTACTTCACTTACGTGGTAAGATGATTGAAAGCGAACGTGTAATGGAAGCAGTTAAAGTTGAACGTGAAGCCGCTGAGAAATTTAACGAAGCAGTATCACTAGATAAAAAGAAAGAAAAATCCGAAGATGACAAAGCCGCAGCAAGCGGTGAAGGTTAGTTAGATCTCGCTAGTCGTAATGCTTCTGGTATACGTGTGCGTGTATTACGACTACCTAGCAAAGCTACAATTCGTTGCCCATAGTCAGTGTTGATTAACATAACCAAACATCCACCACTTGAACTAATATATCCTGTTTTACTAACCACAACATCTTCTCCCTGCCGTACTAAAGGATTAGTATTCCAAAACTGCCACCACCGACGTTTAACCTGTATGTCAACTTTGGGTTTTGTACTACTTACAATATCTGGATAGGTTCGAGCCATAATCATTAATTTGATTAGATCACGTGCTGTACTTACATTAGTGTCATCTAATCCAGTAGGGTCAGTGTACACAGTACTAGTCATACTTAAAGTTTTTGCTTTAACATTCATAGCCTGTATGCAATCGTCTACCCCACCTGGATAACTACTGCACAAATGGTATGCAGCAAAGTTATCACTTTTAACCATAGCTAGATCGATTAATTCACCACGAGTAAGTGTTTTAAGTTTACGAGGTAGATGCGTATGATACTTACGAGCTAGTTTAAAATTTAATGGAACCGCTTCATCTAACGGTAATCGAGTATCTAATACCACTACCACAGTCATTAGTTTAGTAATACTAGCTATAGGTCTAGGGATATCTGCTAGTTGTTCTTGTAGCACTTGACCCTGTGTATCAGTTACTAAGTAACTTTTAGCTGTGATAGGCGCGGCCTGACACACTAAAGAAAATAAAAGGCTAATGAATATTAGATATCTCATACTAATATTATATAGCCTTTTAAACTAAAAGTCAAACAGTATTATTTTTCTGCGTACGGACGTTTGCCCAACATGTGTAGTTGTAAAGTTTTATAATTTTTTTCAGCTTTGGCTTCCTCAAGGTCAGCAACATCGCCTTCAATTTTTTCTGATTTAGCTGCCGGGGTCACAGTGTACGGGCGACGACCTAAATTTTGTGTATTAACATTTTTAGGATTTGCAATGCCGTCATGATATGATGAATCATGATGATCTGCTAATGCAATGCCTGCTGAAAATAGTAATGCTGCTAGTAAAACTTGTGCTTTCATTTGTTTCTCCTTGGTAAAAACACTTTGTATACTAGTAATTATACACGATTGAGGCCGAAAATCATGTGTTGCCCAACATACCTCAGTATATGCTTCTCAGCATATACTAATTAGCATACGCTAACTATTAACTTTTCCCCAGGATAATTTTAACCAGGCACGTTCGTGAATGTAGTGTGCTAGAGTCATCCATACATTAATGATAATGGCTCCTCCTAGACCTGTGTATGCCGCTGTGATCAGTGTAGCCACAATGCGCCAACAGATGGCTCGTGCTATGGTTCTTTTGTGTGATTCCGTCATAAGCTCTCCTAATAAAAAACTCAAATCTTTTTATTTAGCTTATAACGGTAAAACTATTCAGTTACTGAATCAAACTTGTTAGCTTCTATTACACTAAAGTCGCCAGGTGCCGCAGGATTATTCCAGTCAATACGTATGTGATTGCTGTTGTTGCGATCAACGTGCCAACAACCTTGTATGTACTGTCCTTTGATGTTTTGTATCACTGCTGCATTGCCGTTTAGATTAGGCACCAGGCAGGCTCGTTTGTTTAGAACTACACGAACGTTTTGACTTACATGATAGACCAGATATGTGTCTGCCCAGGCGTTGGTCGTGAGAGCTAGGGCAGCTATGAACAATAACTTCTTCATACTATATGGTACCTTTTAATGCTACAGTGTGTGCCTGTGGCTCAAACATGTTCTGCTCAAATGGCAATATGATGCCACCGTACCAAACATTAACTAACGGTATAATAGTCACACCAGGTACATTGGGCGCACCATTTATGCTAGGTGCAATCCAACAACCTTCTTCAACTGTTTTACCTCCTGCCACAGTGGCATAGGTTCTGTTTTCAAAGCCTAATTTTTTGGCTTCTTCTATAGCACAGGGTTCAAGTGTAAGAACTACATCACCACCGGCTTGGTTAGCCATGTATAACTCTTTGTGTTCGCTGTAGTCTGCCGCGGTAGCAGGTAAAGAGAGTAATGCTGCTACTAAAGCTAGGATCAATTTCATATGTTTTTCCTTAGTTAGTAGCGGTCGGGATAAGAGACGGATCAGATATCGGGATCGCTATTAGTATTTAACTTTTCATTTGTAAATAAAATGTAACGGTTTAATATTTTGATTATATATCTATATAACTATTTGCTTGTGGCTCTGTACGTACCATCCCAGTTAGCTGGTACACCTTCGTCTAAGCGTTCAATCATTTTCTTGTAGTAGTCTTTAACATCTACATCTGGTTCAGCAAGCAAACTTTCTGCCCATTTTTTAGCAGATTTCCAGTCACCGCGTAGGTATTCTTTTTTGTACTCTTCGTGTTTGTACTTGACTGTTTTGCCCACAGTATAGATATCTAGGCCAACTGCTTTACCTTTAACAGCAATATTATCTAGCCACACAAGATCAAAACGATCTTTAACAGCTTCAGCAGTGTCAGGTCCAATGATCATTAACACACCATATGACTTAGTCTGGCTTTCTAATCGGCTTGCTACTGACACAGGATCACCTAATACGTCATAACCCATCTTGCCTTCACTACCAATGTTACCTACTAGAATCTTACCAGTGTTAACACCAGCACCCATGCCCACTGGTGGTTTACCGATTGACTCTAAGTGTTTGTTAAACTCTTCTACTGCTTGTATCATTTCTAAGGTTGTTTTAACAGCGTGGTAAGCGTGTTCGTCATCATCTAGCGGAGCACCGTGAATGTGTAAACTAGCATCACCAATGAACTTGATCAAGCAACCATCGTTAGCAAACACAGGTTTACTAATAGCAGTCATATAAGCGTTCATGATAGCAGTAAAGCCCTCAACGTCTGCTCCATACTTTTCACCCAAACCTGTAAAGTTACGCATGTCTGTCATAACTGCGGTAAGCATTTTTTCTTCGCCGCCTAGTTTAATCAAATCAGGATTCTTTTGTAAACGTTCAACAATAACAGGACTTACGTATGAACCAAACTGTTTCTTAATCTGTTGTTTCTGTAAGAATTCGCTGACAAACTTAACACCGTAAGCATGTAGCATAACTAAGACTACACCTGCTGTGGGTACTATAGCATCAACTAGAATTTTATATGTACTAAACAAATACCAACTTACAGGCACTAGACTTACAATCAATAACGCACCTACCCCTAAGCCAACATATACCCATCGACTCAGAACCAATATGATAATACTAATCAATACAAGTGCTAGTAACTCAGCACCAGGCGCCCAGTCTGGACGTTCAATGTTTACTCCATTACGCAGTGTACCTATCACAGCAGCCTGCATATCTTGTGGCCAAATATTGCCTAATGATGTTGGCACAGGATTAGCAATACCTGCGGCGGTCGTGCCCACAATAACCACAGCACCTGCAAAGTCTTGGGGCAAGTTGACTGCAGATACTGCTGTGGATTTTTGACTCCAATCAACCCATACTTGACCCAAACTGTCTGTGCTAATAGTGTTGAAGTGTGGAATACGCATTTTTTCAACGCCATTCTCATTTAACTTAACTTGGAATGTTGAATCTTGCGCAATTACACGCAGAACTTCTAAAGGTAGACTTGGATAGACATTACCGTCGTAAGCGGCAAACAAAGGTAAACGTCTATTGACCCCATCTATTTCTGGTATGGTATAGGTAAGACCTACACCCACAGCGTTAGCTTCAAGTTCAGATATATTAGCAATGATACCTGGATAGTTATAGATAGTGCCTAAATTCTCCGCTCCAATTACAGCACTGCCTGGCTTACGTGGAATATTTTTAGTTTTTTCTGCAACCGTGTTTGAAAGAATTACCGGCTCTTGTTGCATTAGTTTAGCTAAAACTGCATCACCGCCTTGGCGATCTGTTTCTGGCATCATTACGTTCCAAACTACTAGCCCGGCATTGTGAGCGTATAGTTCGTGTATAATCTTAGCATACACACCGCGACTAAAAGGCCACTGACCGTATTTGTCTAAGGTTGCTTCGTCAATGTTTACTGTGTAGATGTTATTTTCTGTAGGTGTTTGTCGTGTGATTAATTGATCAAAATAGCGTAGTTTAACTGACTCTACAAACGTAGGACCTGTGAATACTACATAACTTATTACTGCTAAGGTAACTAATGCTGTCCATGGACTTAGTAATACTTTCTTTAGATATTTTTTCATGTTAACTGCTCTTTTTTAATAATTTAATAATTTTTCCCGAAACATCCCACTCGCCCTGTCCGGTACTATAGTCATATTTACCCGGATTAGCGTGGTGCGTGTTGTGATACCCTTCGCCAGATAGCAGTACAGAAAACAATTGACTATTCCAACTGTCATCACCGGTCTGATACGGCGCACTGCCAAACTTTTTAAATTTAGGTAAGTGTGCCCATACCGTAACATAGCCCATACCTAATATTGTATACACCACTGGTAATGCGTAAAAGTATCCAAACCATGCAGGATTAATTAATAGTAGTATTACAGGATATACTAATAAGATTTTCCAATAGTGGTCATTAAATCTTACATGATCTTGATCACGCAATAAATCTTTAATGATTAAAGGACTGATCTTATATGTGGGAAACCAATAGAAAAATAATTTAAATTTGTGCCAAAAATTTCCTTTGAGATAATAAGGATCTTCGGGCGTATCAGAATGTTTATGATGCTGTCTATGTCCTGCGGCAAAGTTAATAGTACTGCCCATGGTCACTACAGTACTAAACCATAACAAAAGATATTTAATAAATTGATTTTTTGTTTCAAATGTTCTATGACTTGAATACTTGTGAAGACCAATGGTTAGACCCATGCACCAAAATATCCAACTAACTAAAAATCCAGCAACCAACATAGTCCAGCTAAATGCAAACGTCAGTGTTGCAATTACACTGATCCAGCAGACTACGTGTGCTAATTTAATCTTTTGATAATTGGTCATTAGGTAATAAACTTTTGATAGTAATCTTGATTGTTAACACGACCTACTAGATTTAAATACCAATAACCTAGATCAATATCACCGTGCTTTAATCCGTTTCTTGCAGCACCAGGCAGAGCATGATGATTGTTATGATTACCTTCGCCAGGTAACAACAAACTAGCCACGTGCCAATTGAATGTTTGATCGGATGTTTTAAAGTTTTTATAGCCAATAAACTTGTGCAAGGTAATGTTATGCGCAAACACTGTAATATAGCTTATTCCTGTAAACACGTAGAGTGCTGGCAGTGCCCAAAAATATCCCACAGCTGGAAACCCGCCTAATACATATAAAAGAATAACATAACCTGCAACTACACGATAATAGTTTTTATGAAACCAACGGTGCATAGGATCGTTAGTTAAATCTTTTACTGTGCGAGGATTAATCAAATATGTTGGAAAGTAGTAAAAGTAGATTTTAAATGCACGCCAAAAACTACCATCGCCAGTGTGTATACTGTGTGGATCACCTTCATGATCGCTGTATTGATGATGCTTGCGGTGTGTGGCCGCCCAACTTATATTGCTACCTAAGCAACATAGTGAGCCTGCTAGATGTATGAATATTTCTGCTAGTTTGTTGCGAGCTTGAAAACATTTATGACTAGAGTATTTGTGTAAACTACCATTTACTCCTGCTAACCAAAGGAACCAACCTGCAGCTAATCCTGCTAGGAATAATGTTAGATTCCAATAGAATATTACAGTAGTTAAGAAAATAATGTATACTGATGCCTGAAGAAGTTTTACCTTAGCATCAGAGCTAATCTTTTTAAATAACCACATAGAGACCCTTTTTAATTGATTATGTATTTAATCTCATGTGTACTAAGATCAAATAATTTATGCGCAGTCACTAAACGCTGCCACTAAACGACTCATGCACTCTTTGTCATTAGAAGCGCACACATTATCTTTTTCAACGTTTGGTGTATAAGGGTGTAGAATTGGTTCTACAGGTGTTTGTTCTGTTGTTGCTGAGTTAGTATTTTCACTCATGATCATTGTTATTCCTTTTGGGAGTTAATTAATAAAGTCCAACGGTAATTGGATTAGTATACTTGTATTATACTATCAATATTTATCGAGGTCAAGAGAAAGCCCACTTTAAGTGGGCTTTTTTATTACTTAGTTAGTACCCATTTTACAATGGTTCTAATATCTTCTTCTTTAATTTGTGGATGTGGAGGCATAGGAATTGGTCCCCATACACCACTACCACCAGCCTTAACCTTAGCCACCAACTTATCTTCAGCACCTGCTTGTCCGCGATACTTGGCCGCTACGTCTTTATATGACGGACCAACTACCTTAACGTTTACGTTATGGCAAGCTAAACAACCGCTCTTTTGTGCTAGAGCTTCGTTGGCATTGGCACTATTAAAACTTATTGCTAACATGATTGCTAAAATGTATTTCATTTCATTATCCTTAGTTAACTTACACTGTTATTTAATAGATTAAGCCCACCGAAGTGGGCTTAATGGTTTAGACTAAGATTATAGACTGAACACGTTCAATGCACCGCCACCTGGAGCAGCATTGTACTTGGTTAACTCTGCATAACCACCAGCAGCACCTAGTGCGTCTGTTGGGTTAGTTAAACCTAAGTTCATAGCAACACCAGCCCAGCCACCAATACCTGATAATACACCAACGTATTGTTTGCCTTTATGGCCGTATGTGAATGCGTTACCAATCACGCCAGAACCTACTTGGAATTTCCATAGTTCTTTACCTGTTTGTGCATCAACAGCCTTAAACCAACGATCCAATGTACCGTAGAAAACTAAGTCTGAAGCAGTTGTTAATACACCACCCCATGCTGAGAATTTCTCTTTGTTGTACCAAACGTTTTTACCCTTCATTGGATCCCATGCTGTGAAGCCACCCATTACGCCGTCTGGGCCAGCAAACATGGTCAATGTAGCACCAACCCATGGTTGACCAGCAACGTATTTGGATTCAACTGGCTCGTATGTCATACATACGTGGTTCAATGGAATGTACATCAAGCCTG